>MDTG01334608.1_pt1 | contig 45749 bp, 54 predicted proteins | sample 811421 | NCBI WGS metagenome assembly MDTG01 (sample SAMN05326645, study PRJNA326480) | marine metagenome | isolation source: seawater | place: Pacific Ocean: South East | collected 2011 | reverse complement strand
CACGCCGAATTTCGGCCGCAAGTCGCTCAACGAGATCAAGGAAGTTCTCGCCCAGATGGGTCTCCATCTCGGCATGGAGGTCGCCAACTGGCCGCCGGAGAACATTGACGAGCTCGCCAAGCGCTACGAAGATCATCAGTACTGATCGCGCAAGCGCGGTCTTCCCGGTATCGAGAGGCGGCCTGATCCGCCCTCACTAGAAAAGGAGAGAGCCATGCGCCACGGCAATCGCGGTCGCAAGCTCAACCGGACGTCGAGCCACCGCAAGGCGATGTTCGCCAACATGTCGGCGTCCCTGATCGAGCATGAGCAGATCGTGACCACCCTTCCCAAGGCGAAGGAACTGCGTCCGATCGTCGAGAAGCTTGTTACCCTGGGCAAGCGTGGTGACCTGCACGCACGTCGCCAGGCGATCGCGGAGATCCGCGACGTCGTGCTCGTCCGCAAGCTGTTCGACACGCTTGCGGAGCGCTACAAGGGCCGCAACGGTGGTTACACCCGCGTCCTCAAGGCCGGCTTCCGCCATGGCGACAACGCGCCGCTCGCCGTGATCGAGTTCGTCGATCGCGACGTCGAGGCCCGTGGTGCCGTGGACCGTGCCCGCGTCGAGGCCGAGCAGGCTTCTGAAGACGCTGCGTAATTGATCCGGCGCGCCGCGAGGGCTTCCCTAAGGGAAGTCTTCGCGGCGCGTTTTTTGTTTTTTAAGACATTGAAATTGAACGCGATTTACAACGCGCGATTATCGTTCTTTTAACAACCACACGCCTACGTTAGCGACATCTGGGGTCCCACGTTCAGTCGGAGGGGTGTGATGTCTGAGACGTCCGAGGCGTCCGAGCCGCAGGCTCGTGCCGGTAATCGGTTTATGAAACTTTCCGTTGTCGTTCCCGTTCTGGTGGTCGGTCTGGTCTTTGCGGCCTGCGCGGCGGTCGGAATCGGTGGTTATCTCAATGCGCGTGGCGGGCTGACCGATTCCGCCACCGGTGAGCTGGCCATGGTTTCGAAAGCACGCACCGGGCTGATCGACGCCAAGATGAACATGCTTCTGGGCGACCTTTCCACCACGGTCTCCGGCGCCGCGACGGCGCTCGCCTTTTCCGAGCTGGATTCGGCGATGTCGAGCATCGACCAGGAGCGCGCGACGCTGCTTGGCTACTTCCAGCCGGAAGGCCTCGATGCGGCCGGGCGTGCGGAGCTGACCGGCAAGAACAACAAGACGCTCTATGCCTGGCGCCATTCCGAGCTGCACAGCGGTTTCTACGCGGCGTGGAAGAACAACGGCTATGCGGACATCTACGCGATCAACGCCAAGGGGCAGGTGCTCTACAGCGTCACGAAGTCGGATGACTTCCTGCTGTCCGTGACGGATCAGGCGCTTGCGGACACCGCTCTTGCAGATGTCTACAACAAGGCGATGGCCGCCGAGGCCGGCGAGCAGTTCGTTTCCAGCTACGAGTTCTATGCTCCTGCCGGCGGCAAGCCCTCGCTGTTCATCGCCCAGCCCGCCTATATCACCAAGTTCAACGGCTCCAACCTCGCAGGCGTGATCGTCATCCGTGTCGATGCCGACTTCCTGGGCGGCATCGCTGGTGATCTGGCCGACCTTGGCGAGACCGGACAGGTCTATATCGTCGATGAGGACGGACGGGTTGTCACCGACAAGCCCCGCGCCGCCGAGTCGACCGCGCTGGTCGCAACCGCCGACAATGATGTGGTGCGCGCCGCCCTCAACGGCAGCGAAGGCGAGGGCGTGGTGCATTCGGCCAGCGGTGTCGACCGCATGACGGTGGCGACGCCGCTTTCCATCGGCGGCACCCGTTTCGCGGTCGTGGCCGAGCGGGACATCGACGAGACGCTTGCCGCGGTCACCGAGATGCGCAACTCGATGATCATCCTCACCCTTGTGACGGTGGGCATCGCGATCGTCGTCGCGCTTCTCTTCTCGCGCTCGATCACCCGTCCGCTTCATGCGCTGGTTCGTGCGCTTGAGTCGATTGCCGCCGGTGACACCACCACCGAGATCGCCGCCGCCAAGCGCGGCGACGAGATCGGCGACATCGGCCGTGCCGTCGTCCTCATTCGCCAGAATGCGGCTGAGGAACAGGAACAGCGCGCGGCCCAGGAGGCGCAGCTTGCGCGCAGCCAGGCCGAACAGCGTCAGCAGATGCTGTCCGATCTCGCGTCGGACTTCGAGGCGAGCGTCGGTCAGGTCGTCGACAGCGTGGCCCGTTCGGTGGAGAGCCTGCGCAGTTCCGCCGATACCATGCGCCAGATGACCGAGGTTTCGGGCGAAACCTCCGAGCGAGCGGCGTCCATGTCGTCGGATGCCATGAACGAGGTGCAGTCGATCGCGACGGCGTCCGATCAGCTTTCCAGCTCGATCCAGGAAATCTCCTCGCTCATCGAACGGTCCTCGACCATTGCCCAGACGGCGACGGAGCGGGCGAATTCCACCAACTCCACGGTGCGTTCGCTGGCCGAGGCCGCCAACCGGATCGGCGAGGTGGTGACGCTCATCAGCGACATCGCCGACCAGACAAACCTTCTGGCGCTGAATGCCACCATCGAGGCGGCGCGTGCCGGCGAGGCGGGCAAGGGCTTCGCGGTGGTTGCCGCCGAGGTCAAGGAACTGGCATCCCAGACGGGCAAGGCGACCGGCGAGATCCAGCAGCAGATCGATGCGATCCGCGGCGCCACCGACGAGGCCGTCTCCGCCATCGGGGAGATTCAGGTCACGATCGGCGAGATCAGCCAGTCGGTCACCGACGTTTCGGCTGCCGTCACCGAGCAGAGCTTCGCGACCCAGAGCATCGCCGAGAACACCCAGCGTGCCGCCGGCGGTACGTCGAAGGTGTCGGACGACATCTCCGAGGTGCGCAGCATGTCCGAGCAGGCCCGCGATTCGGCCAACATGTTCTCGCGTTCCGTCACGGAGCTGTCGGAGCAGGCCGATCACCTCGACCGGGAGGTGAAGAACTTCCTGGGCCAGGTGCGCTCCGCCTGATCCGCGGAGGGCGGTACGCCGCCGTTCGCTGAAAAGAAGATGTGGAACGGCCGCCGGGGATCCCGGCGGCCGTTTCGCGTTCGGACATGCCGCATTGCCACGTTTCGCCCCAATCTGGCATGTATGGCGGACGCCACGCGCGAGAGCCTGCGGCGGATCGGTGCCCGGGCCCGATACGCTGCATTGCGAGGGAGCTAGCCGACCATGGACCTGCCGAAGCTGCATATGTCGTCAACGGACAAGACCGGGGCGCCTCGCGCTTCCGCGCAAGGTCGTCGGCGAGGATTCCGTCTGTCCCTGCTGGGGATGCTCGCGCTCGTTCCCGCCTTGCTCCTGCCCGTCGGTGGAAGCGCGCAGGCGCAGGATCGCAGCGTGCCGCGTTCGGCGGCCGAACTCACGCTGTCGTTCGCGCCGGTCGTCGCGCAGGCCCGGCCCGCGGTCGTCAATGTCTATGCCAGCCGCACGGTGGAGAGCCGTCCGGCCTCGCCCTTTTTCGACGATCCCTTCTTCCGGCGTTTCTTCGGCGGCCCGGACGGTATGCGAGGGCAGCAGCGCAAGCGCGTGGAATCGTCGCTTGGATCCGGCGTGATCATTTCCGCCGACGGCACGATCATCACCAACTACCATGTCATCGCCAATGCGGACGAGGTCCGCGTCGCGCTTGCCGACCGTCGCGAGTTCGACGCCGACATCGTGCTCAAGGACGAACGCACGGATCTCGCGATCCTCAAGGTGAAGGATCTCGACGAGGACCTGCCGTTCCTGCCCTTCGCCGATTCCGACGAACTGGCGGTCGGCGACATCGTTCTCGCGATCGGCAACCCGTTCGGAGTGGGGCAAACGGTGACCCAGGGCATCGTCTCGGCGCTGGCGCGCACACGCGTCGGAGTGTCCGACTACCAGTTCTTCATCCAGACGGACGCGGCCATCAATCCGGGCAACTCCGGGGGCGCGCTTGTCGACATGCAGGGCCGGCTGGTGGGGATCAATTCCGCCATCTACTCCCGGTCAGGCGGGTCGAACGGCATCGGTTTCGCCATTCCCTCCAACATGGTCCGTTTCGTCGTGACGGCCTCGGAAGGGGACGGAAAGGTTCACCGTCCCTGGCTGGGCGCCAGCCTGCAGAGCGTCGGGGCCGAGATCGCCGAGGCTCTTGGGCTCGACCGTCCGACGGGCGTTCTCGTCACCTCCGTTCACGAGGGGTCGCCGGCCGAGCGTGCGGGCCTCAAGGTCGGGGATCTCATCACCCGTGTCGGGGATGCGGAGATCACGGATCCCGACAGCTTCGGCTACCGGTTTTCCAACCGCAATGTCGGCTCCAGCGTGACCTTTTCCGTCCTGCGGCCGGGGGGGAGCGTGGAGCTTGACGTGGCGCTGGAACCGGCGCCCGAGACCGTTGCGCGTGACTCGCGGCTGATCGACGGCTATTCGCCCTTCGCCGGCGCGACGGTTCTCAATCTCTCGCCGGCTGTCGCGATGGAACTTCGTCTCGACGATTTCGAGGACGGCGTCGTCATCAGCGAACTCCAGCCAGGCTCGACGGCCGCGCGCGTCGGGCTTCAGCCGGGTGACATCGTGCTCAGCGTCAATGGCCGCGCGGTGGGTTCGACCCGTGAGCTTTCCCGTATCGCCAGTGGCGATCCGGGGATCTGGCGGCTCGAGATCAAGCGTGGCGGGCGCGTTTTGCGCATCGCCCTGCGCGGCTGATCCGGGGACCGGGACATGAGCGATCTCTTTCAGGCGGCGGGTCTTGCGGGGGACACTCCACGTCCGCTCGCGGACCGGTTGAGGCCGGCCCGGCTCGAGGATGTGGTCGGTCAGGATCACCTGCTTGGCCCCGAGGGCGTGCTGAGCCGGATGCTGGCCGGGCGCAGCCTGGGATCGCTCATCTTCTGGGGACCTCCGGGAACGGGAAAGACCACGGTCGCCCGCCTGCTGGCGGATGCGACGGACCTGCGTTTCGAGCAGGTGTCGGCGATCTTCACCGGTGTTGCCGAACTCAAGAAGGTGTTCGAGGCGGCGCGCGCCGCCCGCCTGACCGGCAAAAGCACGCTGCTGTTCGTGGACGAGATCCATCGTTTCAATCGCGCCCAGCAGGACAGCTTCCTGCCGGTGATGGAGGACGGCACGGTCACGCTCGTCGGCGCGACGACGGAGAACCCGAGTTTCGAGCTCAACGCGGCGCTCCTGTCGCGGGCGCATGTGCTTACCTTCCGCACCCTCGACGAGGAGGCGCTGGACCGGTTGCTTGCGCGCGCGGAAGAGGAGGAGGGGCGGCCCCTGCCGCTTGACGAGGGTGCTCGCGCCTCGCTGCTGCGCATGGCCGACGGCGACGGACGCTCCGCGCTCACGCTTGCGGAGGATGTATGGCGCGCCGCGCGTGAGGGCGAGACGTTCGACGCGACGCGGCTGCAGGATCTCGTGCAGCGCCGGGCGCCGGTCTACGACAAGTCCCGCGACGGCCACTACAACCTGATCTCGGCCCTGCACAAGTCGGTGCGCGGATCCGATCCCGATGCGGCGCTCTACTGGTTCTGCCGGATGCTCGATGGCGGCGAGGATCCGCTGTTTCTCGCCCGGCGTCTGATCCGCATGGCGGTGGAGGACATCGGGCTCGCCGACCCCAACGCGCTCACGCAGGCCAATGCCGCGCGCGATGCCTATCAGATGCTCGGGTCGCCCGAGGGCGAACTGGCGCTGGCCCAGTCGGTCGTCTACCTGGCGACGGCACCGAAATCGAATGCCGTCTACACCGCCTACAAGAGCGCCATGCGCATGGCCAAGGCCAACGGCTCGCTGCTTCCACCCAAGCATATCCTCAACGCGCCGACGAAGCTGATGAAGGCGGAAGGCTACAGCGACGGCTACGCCTACGACCACGACCAGCCCGACGCCTTCTCGGGTCAGGACTACTTTCCCGAAAGCCTTGGGCGCCAGTCCTTCTACGATCCGCCGGAGCGTGGTTTCGAGCGCGAGTTGAGAAAGCGGCTCGATTACTGGGCGCGCCTGCGCCGGGAGCGACAGGGCGAAGGCTGACACCGTCGGTCCGGCCCTTGCGCATTGCGCTTTGGCGCGAACCGGCAGACCATGGGCCGGGGGCGGATGGACGTTCATGAGACAGATCGAACTGCGGCTGGCGCTTGTCCTCTACGGCGGGGTGTCGCTCGCCGTCTACATGCACGGGATCACGCGCGAGTTCCTGTCGCTGGTGCGCGCGGCACGCCGGCAGGAGGGACGGACAGGGGCCGGGCGTAATGACGGAGCCGGGACCGGCGAGGGCAGCATCGCGGCCTATGAGGCTTTCCTGGAGATGTTTCGCCCGGGGGTGGATCTGCGGGTCGTCGTCGATGTGATCGCCGGCGCCTCGGCCGGCGGCGTCAACGGCGTGATGCTTGCCCGCGCGCTGGCCCACAATCTCTCGCTCGACAGCCATCGCGACCTGTGGCTTGAAAATGCCGACGTCACACGGCTTGCCGGCGAGCCTGTCGGGCTCACGCGCTACCTGAAGGGCTCGATCGCGCCGGTGCTCGACCGGCTGGTGTCCATGGCGCTGAAGGCGGAACTGACCGATCCCGAAACACGGCTGAAGCTGCACCAGTTCATGCAGGCGCGCTGGTTCACGCCGCCTTTCTCCGGCGAGCGCTATGTCGGCTGGATGCTGGATGCCTGCCAGTCCATGACGCCGCGTCGCGGTCCTGGCGAAACGGCGACTGGTAACATTGCGACTGGCGAGCCGGTGACGCTCATCCCGCAGGGACAGTCCCTGGATCTTTTCGTCACGGTCACCGATTTTCACGGCGCACGGCGGCGTTTTCCCATCGAGGATGGCGGTTCCGTGGAGGAGATCGAACACCGGCGCATCCTGCACTATGGGGCGCGACGGCGCGGCAACGGCCTGACGGAGAGCGACTTCACCGACGAGTCGATCCCGGACCTCGTGTTCTCCGCGCGTGCGACCTCGTCGTTTCCGGGCGCCTTTCCGCCCATGACGGTTGCGGAGATGGACAGGGTGCTGGCCGGGCGCGGCGAGCCATGGCCCCGGCGTGAGGCGTTTCTGGCCCGTGCCTTTGCCGATTGCGGCGGCGAGGGGGCGGGGCGCGTTCTGGTCGACGGCAGCGTGGTGATGAACAAGCCGTTCCAGCCGGTCCTCGAGGCGATCGCGGGACGTCCGGCGGCGCGCGAGGTGGTGCGCCGCATCGTCTACGTCGATCCGCTTGCCGCGGCCGACGGGTCCTCGGCCGTGCTTCCCTCGCCCACGGGCGCGGAGGCCGCCGCCGGTGGCGGGGCCGGGTTCTTCCGCGTCATCCTTGCCTCTCTCGCCCATATCCCGCGCAACGAGCCCATAGGGGACGCGCTTGACCAGGTCGCCGAACACAATCGCGAGGCGGCGCGCGTCGCGGAGGTCCTGGCGGCCGCCGAGCCGGTGGTCGAGGAAGAGGTCCGCTCCATCCTGCGCGGCGACGGGGAGTGGCCGATGACGGTGCGCGAGTTGCGCCGCTGCCGGAACATGGCCAATGAACGCGCGCATGTGTTTGCCGGGTTCGCCAGCCATGGCTACCAGCGGCTGAAGCTCTCGGGCCTCGTCGAGCGGATCGCGCGGCTGGCGGCCGAGCTTGCGCAAGAGGAAGCAGGGCCGGAGAAGGACGCCATACGGCACCGCGAGGTGGACGAGAGACGCCTTGCCGCCGCGCTTGACGCCTGGCTTTCGCGCCGCCGCCGGACGCAGGCGGATCCGGCGTCAGTGATTGGCGCCGGAGCCTCGGCGCCCTCCGGCACCCCGGAGCCGGTCGTTGCCTTCCTGCGCGCGCTGGACGTCGACTATCGCATTCGCCGCCTGCGTTTCGTCATCCGCCGTCTCAACGGGCTTTACCGTCTCGTGCGGCCGGAGATGGAAATGGACCCGGCGCGAATGGATGAACTCAAGAGCACGCTCTACGAGCAGATCGACGATTTGGCGCTGTGCTGGCAGCCCACGTTTCATGGCCGGGATCCCCGCGAGGCGGCGCGTGCGCTGCTGGCCCTTTGCGAGACGGCCAAAGAGGGAGAAGGGCAGGCGGAGGAACTCGACAGAGGGACTGACGCATTCCTGGCAAGACTGGGCGAAAGCATGGAGCTTTCCCGGCTCGACCGGCTGGCGGACGACATCTTCTCCGTCATGGTGTTCAACAATGTGCCGGTCCCGCTGCGCCGGCCGCTGGAAAGCGCCTATCTGGGGTTCGCCTTCTATGACCTCGTGACGTTTCCGGTGCTCGGCCGCACCATGATGAGCGAGTTCAACGCTGTGCGGGTCGACCGGATCAGCCCGAGCGACGGAACGGCGTTGCGCCCGGCCGGTGTCGACCTGAAGGGGCGCAGCCTCAATGCCTTCGGCGCTTTCTTCAACCGGCGATGGCGCGAGCACGACTATCTGTGGGGACGCCTGAGCGCCGCCGACAGGCTGATGACGATCTGCGAGCGCGCGGTCGCGGAGGTCGTGTCGCTGGATCCCGGGCGGGCGCTTGCGGCGCGCCGCCGGGTATTCGCCGCGATCCTGGACGAGGAAGCGCCCCACCTGACGAGCGATCCGGACCTTGTGCCGGGCCTGCTGGCGGAGGTGGAGGCCATGCTCGCGCATGAGGCGGACGAGCGGCTTGAAGACACCGTGCCCGGCGGTGCTCCGCTCGCCCGCACAGGCCCCGCGTCTAGCTGGTGAGAGCGGGGCGGTCGCGCGTGATCTCGACGCTGACCTTTCCCGCCGCGATGGGAAGGGGCGCACCCGGCTTGTGAACCCGGACGCGTGTGCGCTCGATGCGCTCGTCGGCGGCGAAGATCGCCTCCGCGATGGCACCGGCGAGGCGTTCTATCAGGTTGAAGCGCGTCTGTGTCACCGCCTGCTCGATGGCCTGCGTCAGCCCCGCATAGCAGACCGTGTCCGGGTAGCTGTCCGAAGCGGCCGCCGGGGCGAGGTCCGCCCAGCAGGTCACATCGACGATGAATCTCTGGCCGAGACGCGCTTCCTCGTCATGCAGCCCGTGAAAGGCGAAAAAGGCGAGATCCTCAAGATGGATTGCATCCATTGCATTGTCCGTTCGACGGTCTGGAAGGAGAGGGTGCAGCCATAGCAGAGCCTCCGGGAGCGGGCCAGCCTGGAAGGCGACCCCTGATGGCGGCGATCCGTCAGTCGTGGCGGGCCACCCGCCTTGATGGCGTGCAGGGCGTTGCACCGAACACGGTCCTCGTTCCCTGCAACCTGAAGCCCGAATGGCGTCCGTCATCGAAGGTGACCTGAAGCAGGCGGACAAAAATCGAAGTCACCTTCGTTGATCGATGATTCGCAGCCGGAAGGCTGGCTCAGGGAGCTTCAGATGTGTCGAATACCGGCGCCTCGACGCGGTTTGTCGGGCCGAATTGCTCTTCAAAGCAGCGGCGCAGGACCAGATCCGCATCGGACATGGTGACCGGCAGGCCCAGGTCGACCAGGCTGGTCACGCCGTGCTGGGTAACGCCGCAGGGCACGATGCCCGAAAAATGGTCCAGATCGGGATCCACGTTCAGGGAGATCCCGTGAAAGCTCACCCACTTGCGCATGCGGATGCCGATGGCGGCGATCTTGTCCTCGACGTCGGGGCCCTTTTCCGGGCGGCGCACCCACACGCCGACCCGGTCCTCGCGCCGCTCGCCGCGAATATGATGCTCCCAGAGCGTCGAGATCAGCCACCCCTCCAGCGCGGCGACGAAGGCGCGCACGTCCTGCTCCCGGCGCTTGAGGTCGAGCATGACATAGGCCACCCGCTGGCCGGGGCCGTGGTAGGTATACTGACCGCCACGGCCTGTGCGATGGACGGGAAAGCGATCCGGTGCGATCAGGTCTGCCGGGTCGGCACTCGTCCCGGCGGTGTAGAGGGGCGGGTGCTCCAGAAGCCAGACCCGCTCCGCCGCGGTTCCCTCGGCGATCCCGGTGACGCGCTGCTCCATCTCCGCCAGCGCGTCCTCATAGGCGACCGGCCGGTCGCTGATCGCCCATTCCACGGCGGGCGAGCCTTCACGGGCAAGGAAGGTGCGGGCGAGATCGGCGCGCTGTGTCATTTTGCAAGTCCGTTAGGGGTTTGTTAACCAGGATCCGACCATCGTGCGAGTGTCGGCTTCCGTCCTGCGGATCGCCGTATAGGACGAACGCAGGCGAATTTCCATTCCTTCGCCCGAAGGCAAGAGGATCGGACGGTATCTTGAGCGATCAGGTGGGCATCTTCGACGATATTTCCATCGATATCTCCGTGGTGCTGGGGCGCTCGGAGATGCCGATTCACCAGCTTTTGCGCATGGGTCGGGGCGCGGTGATCGAGCTTACCGCGCGCGAGGACGACGATGTACAGATTCTCGCCAACAACATTCCCATCGCCCGGGGGCAGGTGGTCCTGCAGGGCGAGCGCATCGGCGTGTCCATCACCGAGGTTCTCATGCGCCCGCCCGAGGCGCGCCCGGCGCGTCGCACCGGGCCTCTCTGAGGGTTCTGGGCGACCTTGCACAGGAGAAACACGCCGCCTGTGCATATCCTCACGCAAATCGCTTGCGCGGGAAAATTCCTTTTGATAGAGGATGCGCACCGCAGGGCACTGCCCCGCGGCACTGACTGGAAATTGCGGTCGTGGCGGAATTGGTAGACGCGCAGCGTTGAGGTCGCTGTGGGGTAAAACCCGTGGAAGTTCGAGTCTTCTCGACCGCACCATTTTCAGTAAGAAAAACAAGGCCAACCAACGGGTTGGCCTTTTTTTTGTCCCACGTCAGAACCACCCGTGGGACACATCGACCCGGCTGAGGGCCGCATTGGCCAGTTTCCACCGCTCGACTCGCCGGGTGTAGACCTCACTGGTCTTGGCCTCCGAGTGGCCGAGAATGGCCATGATCTCGTATTGGCTGCATCCCGACTCGGCGAGGATCTCCGCAAGGCCCTTGCGGACCCCGTGCGCCGACAGATGCGCGAGCCCGGCCGCCCGGCACCAGCGCTTGACCATGGCCGACATGCTGTCGCCGCTGGCGAAGGGATTCCCCCCGCGCCCGAGCACATAGGTCTCTCCCTGAACCGTGGGGGCGCGCGTGGCGTCCCTGAGAGGCGCGAGGAGGGGAATCGTCACCTCGGACGATCCTTTCTTGAGCGGGGTCCAGCGAAGCGCCTCTATGCCGTCCAGAACGCATTCATGGCGGCGGCCAAGATATGTGAGGTCCTCGACGCGGCATCCGGTCCACAACAGCACCGACATGGCCACATGCGCCTTGGAGCCGCGCGGGTGGTGCGCCAGGTAGGTTTTGACGTCCGCCGCCTTCCACGGCTGGGCGCCGCCGCCCTTGACGTAGATCCTGGGGATGCCGCGCGCGGGGTTGGTCGTCAGGTGCCCGCGCTCGATCGCCCAGTCGTACATGACGCCAAGCGCCTCGATGAAGGCGTCGGCCTGCGCCGGGGTGGCGACCATTTCGTCCTGCATGGCGAGAATCTTCTCACGGGGAATCAGCATCACCTTGTCCGGGCTCCCGAGCAGGCGCCCGAGAAGGTTGCGCTTCTTCTTGACCGTCTTGGCGCTGGCCATGCCCGCGCTCACACGGGCTTCCAGGTGGGTCAGATAGGAGTGGACCAGCCATGCGATGGACCGCGGCTTGGCATAGTCGACGGCCGTCTTGAGCGGCTCCGGGGTTTCGCCACGCCGGGCCGCCAGATACTGGCGCTGGAAGTCCTCATGCTCCGGCCCGCAGTGGATCCGGATGCGGCGGGAGGCATCCCCTTGCGTGCGCACGCGATAGCGACGGTTGCCGGAGGGGAGCGCTTCCACCAGCAGCCCGGGATAGTCGACCTTCATGAGACCTCTCACCATTGCTCAAGGTCCCAATCATTGCGCGGGGTCTCCTCCCGCTCAAGCGGGGTGCACAGGATCTCGGCCTCGCCGGCGCGGATGACGACCCGCTCCACCGTGAGCCCGGCACCAGACATCGCCCGAAGGGCGGTGCGCAGGGATGCCTCGGACAGCCTCTTGCGGCGCGGGGTGGCGGTTGCGGTGTCGGCGGGGCGGATGGTCATCTCACCTCTCCACGTATCCGGGAATGTCGAGCTCATCGATCACGGCTTGCGGCACATCGAAGAAGCCGGTGCAGCCGTGGCAGGACACAGGCCGAAAGGCCCGGCTGGCGCCGGTGACGGTGTAGGAGACCGGCTCGGCGCCGCCGCTGGAGAAATCCCAGCCGAGGCCGGTGACCGTGAGTGCGCCCGTGATGGCCTGCAGGGCGCATTGCTGGTCATAGGCGTTGCGCAGAAGCGCCATGTCGGTGCCCGAGCGCTCGGCCACCTGGCGCAGGGCGGCGCGCGTGGTCGCCTGTGAGGCATCGTCGCCGACATGGATCAGAAGGCGCCCGGCATGAACGGGCAGGCCCGGCTGGCGATAGATATCGATGTGGCCGGTCAGCAGCGCCCAGGCAAAGGGCCGGGGAAGGGAGAGGGCTTTCATGCTCGGCTTCCTGCGGTTGAGGGGCGCCACCGGCCACACGGTTTTCTGCACATGGTCTGCCCTGCTTTGTTCCTGTATCGTTCTCATTTGAGCGAGCGGGTCTTACATGAGCGAGCGGTTCGACGTTTTCCTTCGGTGCGCCTGTGGCCATGACAGCCGGGTGGCGACATCAGAGCACCCGAACCTTACCGGGGTGCGGTTTCGCTGTGCCAAATGCGGAAATCGCGCGCCGGAGGTCGCCGTCTGGCCCATCTGGCAGCGGGCATTCCGACGCGAGGGCTGGTCGCCCTGGAGGTGAAGGCGGGACAAGCGCTCACGCATTGCCGCCGCCGATCATGCCGAGCGCCTGCATGTAGAGGTCGAGAATGGCCTCTTCCTCCTCGCGCTCTTGCGGCTGCTTCTTGCGCAGGGAGATGAGCTTGCGCAGGATCTTCGCGTCGAAGCCGGTGCCCTTGGCCTCGGCGTAGACCTCCTTGATGTCGTCGCCGATGACCTTCTTCTCCTCCTCGAGACGCTCGATGCGCTCAATGAAGGCGCGGAGCTGGTCGGCTGCAATTCCACCTGCATCACTCATGTGTCGGGATCCTTGAGGTTTGATCAGGGCAGGGAACGCCCCTGCCAGGGCGTGAGGTCGGTTTCATCGGCGTGCTGCCAGCGCAGGCCCATGGCGAGCGCGGCTGCGCCGGCAAGCGCGATGGCGACGAGCGCCAGCGCAGCCGCGCACAGCAGAGTACCGACGAAGACAAGGGCGACGGCCGCGGTCATGCCCGGCTCGTGCGAAAGCTGAATGTGTGGGAGGTCAGGCGCGGTGCGCTGGTGTCGTGCAATGGCATTGTGTCCTCCCATCGGATGATGATGGGTACGATAAGAGGACTAATCCTATCAATCAATCGGAAAAATTCAGGGTAAGCGGAATTTTCCTACTATATGACGTGTGGGATATTGGCGCTATTGGTCTGCAGGATGGGGTCTTGGTCTTTAGACTGTGAAGCGGCCAACGTAGCGGCCGATGACCATCAATTCTTCAATTCCCATCGTGTATTCAGAGTGACGCGGGTTATCCGAAATCACGCTCACGCGGTCGTCCCGCACCTCTAGCCGTTTCACGATCAAGCCGCCAAACAAATCAACAATCGCATAGATGCCGTCGGGAGAGGGGACGCGGTGTCGTGTGTCAATGAAAACGGTGTCACCGCTCGCTAGCGTTGGTTCCATGCTGTCACCTTGTACGGTGAATGCAGCTAGGTGGCGGGGGGGTACGTTGATCCGATCATGAAGCCAGGAGGGGAGGCGCCAATAGTCACGCACCAGTTCGGACGTGAATGTTAGGCCATTTCCATTGCTGTCCGTAACATGCGTGCTCAGTCCTCCGCCTCCGAGTCCTGCCGTAACGTCGATCTCGGGGGTGGTGTCTGCTGGAACGGCTTTTTTGCCGTCTTCGGTTACGATGTCGCGGGTCGGTGTCTCGAATGGGTGCGATCGGCGCGGTCCTCCGATCTCTTCTTCATTCACTCTCAGGATCGAGGCTAGCCGTTCACGATCTCGTTCCTTGAGTTCGCGAGGAATTCCGCGTGTCAGGAACTGCTGCAGATAGGCGTGATTGCGGCCCATCTGCAAGGAGATGTCTTTGTAGTCGAGGCCGAGCTCTGTTGCTCGTTCGATGATCCGCTTCCTGACGATATCCATTGGAAAATTCCTATTGGATTGACAATCGTCCGTGAAATAGTAATTCTCCGCTCGAACGGCAGGAATAGTCCTATGAAGGTGCCGCATGAGCGAGATGGAATCATTCATCCAATCAGTTGAGCGGTTCATCGTTGCTCGACAGTGGACGGCCACGCGGTTCGGTCGAGAGATGATGAACGATCCGCGTTTCGTATTTCAGCTCCGGACTGGGCGCGAACCGAGATCGACAGTGCGTCAACGGGTTCTGAAGAAGATGCATGAGGCCGCGTCGTGATCGCCGCGCCCTCCTTCCGGCCGGACCGGCGCCTTGGACTTGGCGGGGCTACTCGCTGTCGGAGTGCGGCTGTTTCAGGCCGAGGTTCTTTGCGAACCAGTGTTCGATCTCCCGCTCGTAGCCCTGGCTCCGGAGCTCCTGAACGGCACTGGTGGTTATGCCGGCGTCTTCTTTCCGGTTTCTCAGTTCCGGCAGGGGAGCGGTGGGGGGCACCGCGTAGCGCAAGGCTTTTTCCCTTTGTTGCGACAACCATGCGGTTCGTCCTTCCGGGGCCTGTGCCGCGCCTTGCTCCAACTGGTCCTGGAGCAGTCTCAACAGCCCGTACAGCGGGCCCACCGGCTGCTGATCCACGTCATCGCTCATCGTGCAGTCCATCTCCTTCGCTTGCGCGCGCAACTGCAGGAGATTTCAGCACAGGCGTTCGTTTCACGTCCATCGTTTTGACAGGGGTGCGGCCTTTCGGCCCCGCCCCCGCCGGCCCGCGCGATTGGGTGTCTCGCGCGGGCCGGCCTCCCTGTCGGCATGCGGCCGGCGCCCCGCGAGGCGGTGCGGAGCGCCGCTGCCGGCTGGCGGGGGCGATCCCTTGCACCGGCTTGCCGCCTGACGGTGCGGCGACCCGGAGAATGGCCGTGTGCGGCCGGTCCGCACAGGTCCAACCGTCTTCCCGTGTTTGGAGGCCCTGCGCAGGTGGGGCCGGTTCTGGAGGCATGACATGAGCGCAGTGAAGCCCCGTCCGCGCGGCTCCGTTCACGATGCGATCACCCGGGCGTTCGACGAGATCCAGCAGCGCACCGGCGAGCAGGGCATCGCGGCGGCGGCCGCGACACTCGGCGTGTCGCAATGGCTGCTCTATGCGGCCTCCGATCCCGACCGGGATGGCGAGCTTTCGCTCCTGCGGGCCGGGCTGCTGACGCAGGTCTATGGCATCCGGGAGCTGGCCGAATGGCTGGCGGACAAGGCGGGCTGCGACCTGGTGGAGCGCACGCCGGCCAGCGGGCCGGGGTTTTCCGGTGTTCTGGCCGCCCTTGGCCAGACGGTGCAGGACCTCTCGGACCAGCATCTTTCCGATGACGATGTGCGCAACATCCAGGCGCTCATCCGCAAGCTGCACGGGCTCATGGCGACGGACCGCGCTTCGGCCGGGGCCCGCCTGCAGGAGGTGCGGACATGAGCGCGCGCGGCGAATGCGACCCGCTGGCCGGGTGGACGGCCGAGCGGACGCACAGGCTGGACACCGCGGCGGACCGCTCGCGGCTGGCGGGGCTGATCATGTGTGTTCTGGCGCTGGCGATCGTCGCCGCCGTGCTGGCGGGGTGCCGGGCATGAGCGCGGGCCGGTTTACCCCTCAGGAGCGCAAACACGCGCGGCTGGTGCTGGGGCTGTTCGTGCAGGGTGCCGACCATGCCGGGCGGGACATGACCGACGCGCCGGGCGTGCTGGAGGATTTTCGCGCGGGGCGGTTCATCTCCGATGCGGCGATGCTGGAGATCGCGGCGTGGCTGGAGCTCACCCGCGGCGACCTGACCCGGGCGGCGGCGGTGGCGGCGGCGCGGGACGGGCGGCTGTTCACCCGTGTGCGGAGCAACGGGAGGGCGGCGGCGTGAACCGCGATTATGCCCATGTGCTGACCCGCCCGCAGGCGCTGGACTGGACCAGCTTCGGGCGGGCGCTTGCCGCCGAAATCCGCTTGCGCGGGATCACGCTGCAGCAGGTGGCCGACGAGGTGCGGCTTTCGCGCGCCACGATCAGCCGTGCTTCCACCGGGCATGAGGTGGGGCTCGTGGCGCTGCTGAAGCTGTGCGTGTGGTGCGATCTGAACCCGTTCGAGCTGATGCGGCCCGACGACCGGAGGCCGGCGGAATACGTGTGCCCGGTGGCCGAGAGGGGGTGTTTCACGTGACCACCCCTCTGAAACTATCTGATGTGCAACGGGAATTTTCAGGCGTCGGGCGTGGGGAGCATTTGGGCGAACCAGCGGTCGACCTCCTGCTCGAGCTGGCGGTGAAGCTCATCCCGGAGCGCGCGGGACTGATCCGGGAGCGTCGGGTCGAGCAGGGTTGCGACCGTGTCCGGCTCTATGCGGAGCGTGTCACGGGAGAGCAGCTTCGCGCGCTCACGCCATGCCGCGATGACCTGGTCGCGCGGTTCCGGCGACCTGGCGGCGTCGGCCTCGATCACCTCCCTGAGGAGGGAGAGAAGCACGGGGATGCGCAGATCGTTGCCGCTCGAGAACTCCATGCGCGTGCCTTTCCTCTTTCAGGGGCTTGCGGCCCCGCATCGCGGTGCCCGGCAGGAGGTGCCCCCAGCGGGCGGGCGCTGTCAAGCGCGGGGGTGGTGGAAGGTGGGGGCGATGATGAGCCGTGAGCGAGAGGCGGTGGGCGACGGCGTGCGGCGGTCGACCGACGAGCTGGCGAGGGCGCTGGACCGCGCCCGGCTGCTGCACGAGCGGCGGCCGGACGATGAGCGCGCGTATGTGCGGTTTCTGGAGGCGAAGCTCGCGTTCGAGGACCGGCGCGCGCGCGAGCAGGTGGCGGACCTCGCGCGGCGGAATGACGTCTTGCGGCGCAGTCTCGCTCTGGCCAGTGCGGAACTGGCGCGGCGTTGCGCCCAGCTGGAGGCGTTCGGGCGGCTGAGCGTGAACGCGTCGCGTCCGCGTGTGAACCATTCCACCCGTGGTGCTACGTCAGCAGGGCAGCTGATGCTGCTCGATGAGGGGAGGGCCGGAGAATGAAGGCCCTTTGCGCTCTCTTGCGCCCCGATGCTCTGTGTTCAGGCTTCGTGCGCGGTGCGCGCGGCAGTGGCAAGGGCGAAGGGAATGGCGGCGAGGGTGCAGCCTTCCGCAATGTCCTGGGCAAGGGCGGGGTCGGCGCGGATCGCATCGAGCTCGTGCGGGGCTTCGGGCATGTCGGCATCCTCGGCAAAGAAACGCAGGGCCGTGGCGGCATTGCGGATCGCCTCGTCCAGGGTTTCGCCGGCCGAAAAGCAGCCCGGCACATCGGGGAAGTGAACGCCGTAGGCGCTGCCTTCGTCCTTGTGAATGACGGCGATGTAGTGGCGCATGGTTCCTTCTCCCGTGTGGGCTGGGGTGTGCATGATACTGCGCATAGCACGCGGGTGGCGGCATGAGCCACGAGGCGACGACCTGGGCGATCCGCCAACGGGGGCTGCCGCCGGCTGCCAAGCTGGTGCTGTGGCACCTGTGTGACCGGTATCACCCGGACCATGGCTGTTTCCCGTCCCAGGGTACGCTTGCCGACGATTGCGAGCTGTCGCGCTCGACGCTCAACACCCATCTGGCGCTTCTGGAAGAGCGCGGGCTGATCCACCGTGAGGCGCGGCTCGACCCGCGCACGAAGCGTCAGGCCTCGACGCGCTATCGCTTCCCCTTCGAGGAGGATTTTCCGGCTGCTGCCGAGGCTGAAAAGCCGTGTCCGAAATCCGGACACGGGTCCGACGAGGCGCCGCAAAGCCGTGTCCGGAATTCGGGCCGAGCCGTGTCCGGCTGGTCGGACACAGAACCAGTAATAATAACCCGTAATATATCCCCCCCAAAGCCCCCCCTTGCCGAGCCGGACAGCGAGCGGCCCGCCACCGGCTGCGCCTCGACAGCGAGCGGCGTGGCGGATGGCGGGGATCGGGAGCAGGGCGACGCGGTCTCCCCGCCCGTGGCGGCGGCTGATGACGTTCGCCGGGAAGGGGAGTGTGAGGCGGGAGACGCGGCGCAAGCCCCGGCCTCCGTGGATGGGGCTGCCCGCAGCGCAGGGGGCCGGAAAGCGCACGAGACCAGGCTTCTCAACGATTTGTTGCGGCAATGGCCCTCCGGGCTGACCGAACGGCGCAAGCGCATCGATGCGGCATGGGAGGGGCTTTCCGCCCAGGAAAAGCGGGACGCGGCGCGGCGGGGGCCGGTCTATCTGCGCCGGGTTGCGCAGGCGCGGCGGAAGCCGGGCACTCTGGCGCGCTATCTGGCCGATGCGCCGTGGCGGGTGTTGCCGGATCCGAGCGAGCGGCCGGTGCGTGCTGCCGAGGCGGGCGAACGGCGGCTGCTGAGCGAGGAGGTCGGCTGGAGGTTCCTCGAGCATGCCGATGCGCATGAGGTGCTGACGGAGGCTGCTGCGGATGAGCTGGTGCCATATCTGCTCGACGAGGTGCGCAAGCGGCACGAACTGCCATCGCTCGATGACTACGCGCACATGCGCGGTGAGTGGCAGGAAAGCCGGGCGGCATTCCTGCGCAGTGTCGAGACCTCAAGCCAGACCGTCATGGGGCCGAGCCTGCGGCGAGTTGCGGAAGAGCGGGCGGAGCGGCATGAGGCGGCGGCGGTGCGGGCGCGCGCCATCCTGGGGCTGGCACGGGACGGCCCGCCCGAGCGGATGGCGCATGGATAGGCGGGAGTGATCATGGCGGCGATGGCGGAACGGGCAATGGCGGAAGACAGGCGAGAAAAGGTGCTGGCGAGCGTGAGGGCCACGCGCGAGAGGGCGGAGGCGCAGGGCGACCCGCTGGGGATCCGCCGGAGGCCGGCGGCGAAGGAAACCCGCCATGCAAGCGGTCAGGCGGCGGCGAGCGTGCGCAAGGCACGCGATCCGCTGCTACGATCGAGCGGGACTTTGAAGCGGCTCGCGTCTGGTCCGAAGGCGGTGCTCGGCAAGAGCGACCTCGACACGGCCCGTTGTCTGGCGTGGCTATGGGAGACGGAAGCCGGTGGCGGGCTGGTGCGCGCGATTGACTGGACGCTCGAGCGCGTTGACGGTGGACGCGGTCCGGTCGAGCCGGACCTGATGTGCGGCGCGTCGGATGCGCACGGATGGTTGTTGAAGGTTCGGCTTGAGGTGGGTGCGCGGGTGTTTCGTGTGCTCCATCGGATCATCGCCGAAGGCGAGTCCGTCACGGCCATCGCGATGGATATGGAGGAAGACGCAGGAGCGCGCGCCTCTGGCGGCTGTAGCAGGCTCACTCGCGACCATGTCTCGAGGATGCTTCGCGACGGGCTTGAAGATGCGGGGCATGTGCTCGGTCCTGTGAGGGATGTTTCTGTGCTTGTGGGTTGACATGTGTGGCACCTATGAAGCATGTTTCACACACATTCGAGATTTGCGCCCGGCGGGGGAAACCCCGACCGGGCTTTTTCATGGGCGGTTGCGCATGAAACGTCCTGGCAAGCGAAATAGGTGGGGTGGTTGGCGTCGAGGCTTTCGGCGCGAGCGCATTGTTGTGCCGTTTCGCAGGCCGCGCCGTCATGTGTATGTGCTTCTGCTTTCGATCGCTGGCGTTGCGGGTCTCGGTTTTCTTCTCGGCCTTGCCTATTGGACCGAGCCTTCGATCGGCGATCGGCTGGCAAACCTGCGTTCCGTTGTTCTCAGCTGGTTGCCTGAGCCCGAGATCGTGAAGGGGCGGGTCACTCATGTGCGCGATGGCGACACGATCGAAATCGGCAGGGTGGCCATTCGGATCGCGGACCTGGACTGCGCCGAACGTTTCACGGCCAAGGGCAAGATCGCGACGCGTGTCATGCGGCAACTGGTCTCCAACAAGGTCCTGAGCTGCGAGTTGGAAGGTCGCAAGTCGTATGACCGGGAGGTCGGGACCTGCTATCTGCCCGATGGGCGGGACGTTGCCGAGGTTCTGATCGAACGGGATGTGTGCGGCCGCTGGTGGTAGGGCGCTGGCATCGAAGGATTGTGGCCGACCGCTTTTAGGGACCGTACGGGGACCAAACTCAATACGGGCGGACTCAGTGTTTGGGTTTGCCAGTCTGACGGCAAAACCAAAGCCGCAACACCGCAACAGTGACGGGCGCAACAAGCTGCCTGAACTCAACAATTCCGCAACACCGGGGCGCTTGATGATGGCAACGCAGACCTTGCCAGCAGACGACCGTGCTGTGTCGGCTGCGGAGTTCGCGCGTCTGCGCGGGGTGCATCGCAGCCAGGTCACGCGGTACGTGAAAGACGGGAAGATCAGCGGCGATGCGCTGGTGCCGTCGGGTCGCGGGGTGAAGATCCGGGTGAAGCTTGCGATGGCGCAGCTTCGCGAGCGGCTGGATATCGGTCAGCAGATCGGCAACGGCATCGACGCGCGGACCTCGCTCGAAGGGGAGCAATCCGAAGGGGCGCGGTCCGAGGGGGCGCTGTTTGCGGACGTGCGCGAGGTGCCCGGGTGTCGTGCAGCGGCCGGGCGTGGTCCGTCGATCGAGGAGCAGATCAAACGCGAGCGGTTGCGCAGTGTGCAGTTCGCGAACCGCAAGGCGGCTGAGGAAGAGGAGGCGCGCAAGGGCCGCCTCATGGAGACGGACGCGGCACAGGCGCGGATGACGGGGCTTGTCTCGCAGACGCTTCAGGCGTTCGAGGGCGGTCTTGCGGACATGGCGACGGCGATCGGCGAGCGGTTCGAACTCCCGCAGCGCGATGTGCTGCACCTGCTGAAGGGCGAGTTCCGCAAGGTGTGCGCCTCGGCTGCGGAGCGGGCGCGCAAGCGGCTTGCGGAAACCCCGGCAACGGTCGAGACGGTGGTGCGGGGCGAGGGCGAGGACGCGTCATGACGCACATGATCGTCGAGACGGCGAACGCCGAACACGTGGCGCTTCAGGCGTTCATCGAGGTGATGACGCCCCCGCCGCCGGTGGATTACCTGGCCTGGGCTGGAGACAACATCGTGTTCTCGGCGCGCGAGAGCTCGTTCCCCGGACCGTACAATCGGGAGCTGTTTCCCTACTTCGACGAGATCCTGACGGCGCTTTCGCCGGAGGATCCGTGCCGGACCGTGACGCTTCAGGGAAGCGCGCAGATCGGCAAGACGGTGGTGGCGAACATCTTCACGCTGGGGTCGATCGCGATGGACCCGGGCGACTTCCTGGTGGTGCATCCGACGGAGCCGAACGCGAAGCGCTGGTCGAAGATGAAGCTCTCGCCGATGCTGAAGAACACGGCGAGCCTTCGGCACCTGTTTCCGATGTCGAGCCGGGACGGGTCGGATTCGGTTCTCTACAAGGAGCGGCGCGACGGGCGTGGCGCGATCCAGATCTCGGGCGCCAACTCGCCGGCCTCGCTGTCGCAGGTCAGCATGCGGCGGCAGTTCCAGGACGATCTCTCGAAGTGGGAGATGAACGCGGCCGGCGATCCGGAGGGGCAGGCGGACAGCCGGTCGAACGGGTTCGAGTTCGCGAAGATCCTGAAACTGTCGACACCGCTGATCATGCCGGGTTGCCGGATCACGCGCAGCTATGAGGCGGGAAGCCAGGAGAAGCCGCATGTGCCGTGTCCGCATTGCGGGCACATGCAGGTGCTCACCTGGTCGAACATGCTGGAGTACCTGGACGAGGACGCGCCGGAGAATGCGCACTTCGTGTGCGAGGATCCGGACTGCGGCGGGATCATCGAGGAGCATCACCGCAAGGCCATGCTCGCCCGGCTTGAGTGGCGGGCCGACAACCCGAAGGCCAGGCGGCATCACCGCTCGTTCTGGATCTGGGCGGCCTACTCGGTCCTGACCACATGGGAGCGGATCGCGCGGGCGTGGCTCGCCGCGAAGGGGGAGCCGGCCGCGGAGCAGGTGTTCTTCAACGACCAGGCGGGCGAGGCCTATGTCACGGAGGGGGATGCGCCGGACTGGGAGGGTTTGCGCGACCGGGCCGAGGCGACCGGCCATGCGCCGGGCGTGATCCCGGCGGGTGCACTGGTGACGACGCTTGGCATCGACTGTCAGGACGATCGCGTCGAGGCGCAACTGGTTGGCTGGGGGCGGAACCGGCAGCGCTTCGTGATCCAGTACTTCGTCATTCCGGGGCACATTCGCGAGGATGCGACGCGGGCCCGGCTCGATGCGCTTTTGAAACAGACCTGGCCGAATGCCTTTGGCCAGCGGCTGCCGGTGGACATGGTGGCGATCGACGGCAACGCCTATACGCCGGAGGTGTGGGAGTGGGTGCGCCGGCATCCGGCAAGCCGGGTGATCATGGTGCGCGGCGCGCGTTCGGAAACCTCGCCCCTGTTGCAGCGGGTGAAGAAGGAGACGGACGAAAAGACGGGCAAGCTGAAGCGCTACTCGCGCCGCTTCTACAACTTCAACGGCGCGGTTCTCAAAATGGCGCTCTACGCGAACCTGCGGAAGGAGGACCCGCTGGAGGCTGGCTACGTGGGGCTGCCGCGCGGTCTGGAAGACGAGTACTTCCGGCAGCTGACGGCGGAGCGGCGTGTGGAGAAGGTGCAGAAGAGCGGCTTCAAGGTCTACGTGTGGGAGAAGGACAAGGGGCAGGCCAACGAGGGGCTGGACACGATGAACCAGGCGGAGGCGGCGGCCATGCGCTTCGGCGTGCGCTCGTTGACCGATGCCATGTGGGACAAGCTCGAGGCCGAGCGTGAAGTGGCGCCGCCTGAACGGCAGCTCGATCTTGAGGAGCTGCCGCTTGTGCCGGTGCAAGAGGGCGAGGGGCCCGTGCGGAGCGAGGGCGAGGCTCCGGTGACGGCGGCTTCCAGGCGGGGCCCGTCCAACGGCAAGTCCGGCGGCCCGTCCAACGGCAAGTCCCATGGCAAGTCTCTGGGCTCGCTGGCGCGCAACCTGAACGGATAGATCATGACAACCAGCGTTCCTTCGATCCCGCGTCCGGTGGATGCGGGCGGTGCCGCCGTGCGTCCGCAGGCCGGGTATCTTCGGCCCGACCGCACCGGCTTCATTGCGGGATGGACCCAGCCCGCGTTGCGGGAAAGCCGGCATGACGTGCGTGCGGCGTGGCGGCCGGTGGCGGCGCGTGCGGTGGAGACGATCCAGAACTCGGGCTGGATGGCGGGAGCGGTCGACCAGGCCATCGCCGACACGCTGGGGACCGGGCTCAAGCTCAACGCGGTGCCGGATGCGGAGGCGCTGGGGCTGTCGGAGGACGAGGCGAGGGCCTTTGCGCGCCAGATCGAACGGCGCTGGCGGCGCTGGTCGCGCCGGCCGCTGGAATGCGATGCGCGCGGCAAGATGACGGTCAACATGATGGCCGATGCGATGCTGAGGTCGCACTACGCCTATGGGGAGGGGGCTGCGCGGATCCTGAGGCGCAAGCGCACGTTCGCCCGCTCGGCGACAAAGGTGCAGCTGTTCTCGCCCTTGCGGATCCAGCACGAAACTGCGGAGGAGCTCGGGCTCTATCAGGGGGTGTTCGTCGACGGCGACGGGCTTGCGACCGGCTACCGGGTCAAGGCGCAGGTGGGGGGACATGAGCGCACGGTGGATCTTCCCGCGCGCGACCGGGACGGGTCGCCGCTCCTGGTGCATGTCTTCGACGGGGCGGCGGACCAGACGCGGGGGATCTCGCCGTTTGCGCCGATCCTGAAGGTGTTCCGTCAGGCGGACCAGCTGGCGGATGCCACGCTGGTGACGATGCTTCTGCAGACGATCTTCGCGGCGACGGTGAAGTCGGATTCGCTGTCGGAGGAGGCGTTCGACGGGCTCAAGGTCGACGAGGCGAATGGCGAGGTCACGGGCGAGCTTGGCGAGTACCTGAAGGCGAAGAACCTGTGGTGGGAGGGGAGCAAGCTGGATCTCGGCAGCTTCGGGCGGGTCAATCACCTGTTCGTCGGCGAGGAGCTTCAGTTCCATTCCACCAATCATCCGCACAACAACTATCTGCCGTTCCTGCGCAATCTGCTGCGCGAGATCGCGCGGGCGATCGGCGTCTCCTACGAGGCGCTGTCGTTTGACTACGAGAAGGCGACCTATTCGAGCGTGCGGATGGGGATTGCCTCGCTGTGGCCGCTGGTGACGCGCCGCCGGCTGCATCTCTCGGCGCCGTTCTATCAGGCGGTCTACGAGGCGTGGCTCGAGGAAGAGATCTTCCAGGGCTGGCTGGCGGTCCCGGGCGGCTATGGCGCCTTCCTCAAACACCGGGCGGCGATCTGTCAGGCGGAGTGGAACGGGCCGGCAAAGCCGACGGCGGACGATCTGAAGAGCGCGAAATCCATGGGCGAGCGCCTGGAGCGGGGCACGACCTCGCTTGCGCATGAGTGCGCGGAGATGGGGCTCGACTGGGAGGATGTCGCAGAACAGCGCGCGCGGGAGAGCGCACGCTACCGGCAGCTTGGCCAGGCGGACCCGCATGCGGCCAAGGGCTCGCCGCTGGTCGGAGACAATGGCGGGCCTGCCCTTGGCGAGGATGAAGGGGATGGGCCGGAGGATGGCCCGGAAGATGGCCCGGAAGAGGATCAGGGCGAAGACGACCGGGACGAAGAGGAGGCTGCGTGATGGCGAGCGTGTTCGACGGCATCGATACATCGAACCCTTGCGAGGTGCTGCCGGTGCTGCGTTCGGCGCTTTACCGGATGGCGGCGGGCGAGAGTGAGGTCCGGGTCAAATACGAGGAGTTCGACACGACCGTGCAGGCGGTCGCGCTCTCCGAGCTCCGGCGTCTGGTGAACGATCTGGAGCAGCGCTGCGCGCGGCTGGGCGGGGGTCGGCGGCGCCGCTTCGCGATGCGGGCCGGGTACTGAGAGAGGGACGGCACATGCCACAGGATCTTGAGCTTTCCTATCTGCGCGCCGCCTCGCAGGTGTTCGATCGTCCGTTGCTGATCTGCGAGACCAACGCGCTGATGATCGGCCAGTATCTGGCGGGGCGGATGATGCGGGAGGAGCCGGCCGCGCCGCGCGCGAACCGGTTCATCGGAGAGGAGCAGTTCGACCGGGAGGGGGACCAGCTGCGCTGGAAGGGCTATGCGCGCACCGGGTCGGTGGCGCGCATCAGCATGATTGGCGAGCTTGTGAACCGCGGCGCGTGGATGGGGGCGTCTTCCGGGCTCACCTCCTACGAGGGGTTTGCGGAACAGCTCGACCGGGCGGCGGCGGATGACGAGGTGCATTCGATCGTGCTGGACGTCAACACGCCGGGCGGCGAGGCGGGGGGCATGATCGAGACCGCGCGCAAGGTGCGCGAGATCGCGCAGCGCAAGCCAGTCCATGCGGTGGTCAACAGTCTGGCGGCCTCGGCCGGCTACGGGCTGGTGAGCGGGGCGAGCGAGATCATCGCGACGGAAAGCGCGTCACTTGGCTCGATCGGCGTTGTCTTCGTGCACTTCGACCGCAGCAAGTACCTGGAGGAGCGCGGTGTGCGGGCAACGGTCCTGCACGCGGGCAAGCGCAAGGTGGACGGTCATCCCTTCGCGCCGCTCGAGGGGGACGCGCTCGCCAATCTTCAAGGCCGCATCGACTATCTGATGGATCAGTTCGTGGGGCTTGTGAGCGACCATCGGGGCCTCTCGGGAGAGGCCGTGCGGGCGATGGAAGCCAATGTGTTCCCGGCACCGGTTGCCGTGGAAATGGGGCTCGCCGACCGGATCGGAACGATGGCGGGCCTGGTCGCGGACCTCAACAGCGCCGGGCAAGGGCGCATCATCACAGGAAAAAGGATTGCAGACATGGCGAACAGTGACCAGAAGCCCGATGCCCGCGAGGGCATGATCAGCGAGGCGGAGCATGCGGCGGCGCTGACGAATGCGCGCGCCGAAGGGGCAACCGCCGAGCGCTCCCGGATCGCGGCCATTCTCGACAGCGAGGAAGCGGGGCCGCGTGCGGGCCTGTCGCGCCACCTGGCGCTTCACACGGACATGGCACCCGACCAGGCAAAGGCGGTGCTTGCCGCGTCGCCCGAGGAGACGGCGGCTGCGCAGCAGGAGGGCACGCAGCAGAAAGGCGGGCAGCAGGGGGCTGGGCAGCAGGGGGCTGGGCAGCAGGGCGAGAGCTTTTCCGAGCGCAAGGAGCGCGCGGCAAGCGAGAGCGCGCCGAACCTGAGTGCTCCGGCCCCTGCCGACCAGCCCTCGGAGCAGCGCAAGGGGCTTTCCGCGGCTGTCGGCCGCTTCTGCTGAGTATCTGACGTTCCGCCGGCCGCGCGCCGGCACCTTCCCTGAAATCGATGGCGACCGGTCCCCGGCTGCGGCTCCCGCAGGCGGACGGCTTCGTGTTGCCTGATCACCTTGAAAAGGACCTGACCATGAGCATGCCGTTCTACAGCCTCTCGCGGGGAGCGATGCTCTCGACCCTGCTCCAGTGGGAGGCCAATCCCGACTACAGCCGCGAGGCGGTGACGTTGCTTGCCGGCGATGGCGGCGAGCGCCGTGTCGAGGTCGGCACCATCCTTGCCAATCTGGTGAATGCCGCCGGTGCGACGGCCGAGGCCAGCGCGGATGCCGGCAACACTGGCGACGGCGTTCTCACCATGGAGGCGAGCCCGGTCACGAGCGCGGTGCGCGAGGGCGTCTATGTGGTCGTGTGCATCGATCCGGCCGCCGACGGGGGCACGTTCGACGTGCAGGACCCGGCCGGCAAGTCGGTCGGCACGGCCACGGTGGGGGCGCTCTTCGGCAAGCAGGTGCGCTTCACGATCTCGGATGGGGCGGCGGACTTCGTCGCCGGCGACCGCTTCGAGATCTCGGTGGCGCGGGCGTCGGCTGCAAGCAATGCCGGCAAGGTGGTGGCCTGGGACCCGGAGGCCTCCGACGGGTCGCAGGTGATCTGGGGCATCGCGCTCAACGAGGCGGTGGCACCCGTCGGCGAGGACCTCGTCGGCGGGCTTGTGGGCCTGCGCCGCCTGGCGCTTGCCAAGGAGCGCGGCATTGCCTGGCCCGATGGCGTCAGTGACCGCCAGAAGGCGCTGGCGATCGAGGATCTCGAGGCGCTCGGCGTGGTCGTTCGCACCAGCTGATCCGGACTGTTCCCTTCACATCGATCCATCACGGCGCGTGACGCCGCAACTCAAGGACTTCCGCCATGCCGGACATTCTCTTTCCCTACACGGATGTGGACCTGACCGAGGAGGTCAACCGCATTCCCAATCGCTTCGGGCTGGTCAACGCGCTCAACCTGGCGCCCGTCGACCCGCTGTCCTCGCGCTATGTGCGCCTGGACTTCCGCGACGGCGAACTCGTCGTGCTGGCGGCCAATGAGCCGGGCAGCCCGGGGCAGACCTCGGAGCCCGAGCAGGAACAGGGCACCATCCTGATGATCCCGCACTTCCCGCATGTGGAGACGATCCGCACCGGGGATCTTGCCAACGGCATCCAGGTGGTGGGCGGGCAGATGCGCGCCCGCGACCTGGAAACGGAGACGGCGCGCCGGCTCAACACGATCCGGGGGCATCATTCCGTGACGCTGGAATACATCCGCATGGGCATGCTGCGCGGGCTCATCAAGGATGGCCGCGGGCGCACGCTCTACGACCTGTTCAACGTCTTCGGGATCACGAAGAAGCAGGTCGACTTCAAGCTCGGCACGCCTGGAACCAATATCCGGGAGAAGTGCGAGGAGATGGTCGACCACGTCATGCAGAACGTGAAGGGCGAGACCGTCTCGCAGGTCGAGGTGATCGTCTCGTCGGGCTTCTTCGAGCGGCTGATCTCGCATGCCAATGTCGAGAAGTTCTGGCAGATGGAGCAGCACGGCGGCGGCAGCCTGATGAAGCTCGAGCGTGAACGCCTGGGCGGCAACTGGGGCCGGGTGTTCGACTTCGGCGACATCCTGTGGCGCGAGTACAAGGGCTCGTTCCCGGTGCGCGATGCCAGCGGCAACAAGGTGCAGGAGCCGGCGGTGGCGGCCGGGAAGGGCCACGCCTATCCCGCCGGCACCATGAACATGTTCAAGACCTTCGCGGGCCCGGCCCATCACATCAACCTGGTCAACCAGGCGCCTGGCGTCGACGACCCGGTCTTCATCTCGACCAAGGTGCTCGACCATGGCGAGGGCGTGGAGATGAAGTCCCAGTCGAACCGGCTTGCGGTGTGCAAGCAGCCGGAGTGCCTGGTCGAAGTCCTGTCCTCGGACTGAGCCGGGGCATGTCGCGACGGCTGGCCGGGCTCCCTGTCGAGCGGGCGTTTGCCCGCTTTGGGGAGCCCGCGCTCTACCTGCCATCGGGGGGCGGCCCGGGGACGCCGGTCCGGGTCCTGGTCGGCTCGGACGCGGATGAGCCGATTGCCTACGGGCAGGGCCGCCCGCTCGGGCGGATCTCGGCGCTTCGGGTCAAAGCGGGTGAGCTCACACCGGGGCGGGGTGGGGTCTTCGAACTGTTCGGCGAGCGGTATGTGGTGGCGGGAGACCCCCGGCTTGCCGACCGCTACCGGCTTGTGTGGTTGTGCAAGGTGGATGTCGCATGACGGATGTGAAACTCGCGCTGGTCGGCAACCTGCAAAAGACGCTGGATGCGGAGAGGTCAGCGGTCGCGAAGGGCATTCGCGGCGGCATGGAGGCGCTCACGGATCTCGGCAAGACGCGGCTGCGCCAGCAGGTGGTGAAGAGCGGTCTTGGCGAGCGGCTGTCGAAGACGTGGCGGACACGGGTTTATCCGCCCGGGCGGGTGGAGACCTTCGAGCCGGCGGGGCTGATCTGGAGCAATGCGCCGCACATCGTGCGGGCGTTCAACGACGGCAAGACGATCCGGCCGAAGGTGAAGTGGGACAAGGCGCGTCTGGCGATTCCGACGGACTTTGTCCCGGCATCCCGTCGACGCGGCGCGCGTCGCAAAAGGATGTCGCTTGAAGAGTTCGTCCGCGAGTTCGGGGACATTCTTCGCCCGATCCCGGCCCCCGGTTCGGGAGGCAGGGTTCTTTATCTCGTGGCGGACAAGGGCTTCCGCAAAAGTCGCGGCAAGCGTGGTGGTTCCAGACGGGTCACGGGACGCAGCCGCATCAAGGATGAGCCTCTGCTGATGTTTGTCGCGGTGAAAAGCGTGCGGCTGCGACCGCGCCTTGATGTCGACAGCGTGGAGCGGGCGCTGGCGCGGCTGGCGCCGGAATACATCACCAGCCGGATCGTGGGAGGGCTGTCGGATGGTCAGTGACGGGGTTCTGGATGCCATGCACGCGGCTCTTGCCGGGGTGTCGGGCGCAGCCGATGTGCCGGAGCTGCGGCGCAACGAGACGCTGGACAGCGCGCTGGAGGAGGTGACCAACGGTGCCAGTGCCGGCACCAGCGCCTGGTCGAACTTCGTCGATGGCGACCTTGAGCGCATCGGCGAGGCCATGGGCGGTGACTACGCCTATGAGCTGCGCCAGTCGGCGCTGGTCGAGATCGTGGTGCGGGCGCCGGAGGATGCCGGCCGCCGGGCGGCCCTTGCCGCGATTGTCGATCTTTATCAGGACGCGATCGAGGCGGATCCAACGCTCGCCGGGTCCGTGTCGGTTTGGGAGATCACCGACTTGCAGCGCGACAACCTTGCAGAAACGGGGGTGCCCAACATCAAGGGCGCGACCCTGACGCTCTCGGCCGAGTTCATCGCCGATCGTCCGATCTGACCTGACTGCCCGCTGTGATCCGACTGCCCGGTCTGACTGCCCGATCTGGCGAACAGATCCGGGCCAACCAACCAGGGACATTGACATGACTTCACGTCGCCGCGCCGCACGGGCGCCAGGTGGTGCGTCCGCGCGCCTGTTTGTCGTTCTGCTCGAGGACCGGGAGGAGCTTGGCTCTCGCGGGCAGGTGATCGGCCTCGCGCTCGAGCAGGCGGCCGATCTGGAAACCTCCGGGGCCGCGCGGCGCGCGACGTCCCGGGATCTTGCCATTGCCGGGATCGTGCCCGGCCACTGACCGAAACGGAGTTTTCCATGCCCACTGCAGCCAGCCCGCGCGGCAAGACCGCGAACCTTCTCTTCGCCGATCAGGCGAGCTTCGACACGCTTGCCGGCGGCGACTACACGCGCACGCCGTTCTATTCGGAGAGCCTGGCCGAAGCAGCACCCTTCGAGGCCGATCCGCTGCTTGGCCAGCCGCGCCAGAACAACCGCGACCAGACCGCGCCGGCTCCGGGGCTTGCCTCGCTGTCGGGCGATGTGGTGGTGCCGCTCGACGTCAATCACATCCCCCATTGGCTGACGATGCTGCTGGGGGTGGCGGAGACGAGCGGGGCGGGTCCCTACACCCATGTCTTTGCCTCCGGCAAGGAGGTGTTGCCCTATCGCACGATCGAGATCGAGAAGCGGGCCGGCGCTGCCTTCTTCCAGTCGCTCGGCTGCCTGGCCTCGTCGCTCTCCTTCGACTGGACGCGGGCGGGGGGCTTCCGGCAGGCGACAGTCTCGATCATGGGGCGCAACCAGGAGACGACGGCGGCAAGTGTTGGCGGTGCGCCGGCGGCGGTGCTGCCGCGAGTTCCGCTCTCGGCGGCACAGGGGCTGTTGCGCATCAACGGCGTGCAGGCAGCCCACGTGCTTGGCGGCTCCTTCACCTATGCCAACAACCCCGAAGAGGACCAGTCTCTCAACGGCACGCCCTATGCGTCGGGCTTCCTGCTCGACCAGGACGCGACCGCCAGCGGCTCCATGCGGCTGCGCTATGTCGACGAGACCTACTTCGATCTGATGACCGCCGGCGATCCGGTGGCGATGGAGCTGGAGTTTGCAAGTTCGGCCACCTCGAAGGTGGTGTTCGCCCTGCCGGCGGCGCGCTTCGAGCGGGGACCGTTCGCGCCGATCTCGGGACCGGGCGGGCTGCAGGCGGAGCTGAACTGGCGCGCCGAACAGGGGGAGGCGGCTGCCATGCTGACGGTCACCGTCACGAACGATGTGGAGACCTACGCATGATCCGGCTGGCGCAGATCGACCGCACCATGCGCCCGCGCGATGTGGCGCCGGGCGTGACGCTCACCATGCGCCCGGCCACCTCGATCGATGTGGAACAAGCGCAAGGGGAGGCGGCGCGGGTGCTGGCGCCGCTCATCACCGCGCCCGAGGCGCTGTCCGAGTTCGGGCTGGAGGACATCGTGCCGGAGACGGGCGAGCTTGAGAGCCTGCTGGGGCTCTCCGCCTATCTGACGTCGGCACTGCTCATGGAGCGGCTGGTCGAGGGTTGGGAGGGCGTTGCGGACGAGGCTGGCGAGGCCCTGCCGCTCGATCGCCGGTCCATCGGAATGTTCCTTCTGCATCCGGGCATGAAGGAGGCGTTCGACCGGGAGGCCTATTCGGCGGTGCGGCTGGAGCACGCCGAGGGAAACGGCTTCGCCGCCTCGGCGACTGGATAGGCCGGGGCGGCGCAAGCTACTGCGAGGGGTGCCGGGAGACCTCTCCCGACATGAAGGACTGCGGCGGGCGCTGCCCGTTCAACGCGGAACGCCCGCACACGGGCGAGGGCGGTGAGGTGCTGCGCGCCGCCTCCGGGGCCGGGTGCTGGCAGCGCGATCCCTACAGCGGACGGATTACGGGACTGTCGGCGGTGGAGCTGCGCCAGCGGCTTGCCGGCGGCGGTGATCCGCATCTTCTCGCCACGTGCCTGGCCTCGATCGAGGCGGGGGTGTTGGGCGGGCTGGCCGCAAGCGGCGGAGACGAGACATGAGCAGACGCAACCAGGTCGGCATTCGCCTTGTGGCGCTCGATGGCAAGACCGTCGAGCGGGAGCTGAAGAAGTTCGGCGCCGAGGGGCAGGCGGCACTTGGCAGGATCCAGAAGGCGAGCAAGCCGGCGCGGGCGGGGCTGCGGGCGGTCGATGCGAGTGTCGGCGATCTGAAGAGCCGCATGAGCGGGCTGGCAAGCTCCGCCGGGCCGGTTGGCACGGCGCTGATGGCGCTCGGTCCGGCCGGCACGACGGCGGCGGTGGGGATTGGCGCGCTGGCGCTCGCCTTCACCAAGGCCTTGTCCGTCTCGCGCGATGCGGTGCGGGAGTTCGATGCCCTGTCGAAACGCGCCCGAACGCTTGGTCTCTCGAGCGACCTCTTCCAGTCGCTTCAGCTGGCGGCGGATGAACAGGGGATTGCGCAGGCCTCGCTCAATGTGGCGCTGCAGACGTTCGTGACCCGGGCGGGCGAGGCGGCGAATGCGACCGGCACGCTGTATTCCCGGCTGAAACAGACCAACCCGGCGCTGCTGGAGCAGTTCCAGGCGGCAAGCTCGGGCGAGGAGCGGCTTCGCCTGCTGGCGGCGGCGGTGAAGGATCTGGACAGTGCGGAGGAACGTGCCGCACTGACGGCGGCGGCGTTTGGCCAGCGCAATGTGGACATGGTGCGCATCCTTGCCGACACGAACGAGAGCTTCGACGATCTGATCGCGCGGGCGAAGAGCCTTGGCGTGGTGGTGGAGGAGCGGGTTCTTGAGAACGCGGAGGAGATGGAAAACCGCTTCGGCATTGCGGCGCGGGTGATCGACATCAACCTGAAACAGGCCTTCGTCGATCTGGCGCCGCTTCTGATCTCGACGCTGGAATGGTTCGGCGCGCTGGCGCAAAGCGCGCGGGAGCTGTCGGATGCGTTCCGCGACATCGAGGACCGCTCGAGCGCGACAATCGCGGGCAGCATCGATGCGCTGCAGGCCGGCTACGACCAGGCGCGGTTTTATCTGGAGGACCTGCGCGCGAAACAGGCCGGGGCGGTGAACGATCTGGCCCGGTCGACCTTTGACGATGCGATCCGCGCGGCGGAAGCCGAGCTTGCGACCTGGGGCGAGAAGCTCAAGCGTTCGCGCAAGGAGCTCGAGCAGCGCGACGAGACAAAGCCTGGAACCGGTGGCGGCGGGACGGACCCGCTGGACCCGGCTGCCGTAAAGCGGGCCGAGGCCATTCGCAAGTCGATCCTGACGATCGAGGAAAAGCGGGCGGCGGCGCTCGCCGAGATTGCCGCGCTTGAGGAAAAGGGTCTGCTGACGAGCGAGCAGGCAAGCCTTGCCCGGATCAAGGCCGAGCGCGACTTCCAGGCGCTGGCAAAGAAGGCGACCAGCACCTCCCGGGATCGTGAGTCGGAGGCCATGCTGCGCGAGGTGACGCGGCTGATCGAGGCGGCGCGCACCCCGGCCGAGGACCTGGCCGCGCGGCTGGAGCGGATCGCGGAGCTGGAGAAGAGCGGCACCTTCGACCAGGCCGCGCCGGGGCGAGGGACGGAGGCTGCGGAACAGGCCCGCGTCATCGCCATGCGGGATTATTTGTCTGCTGCCGAGGACACGGAAGCGGCCCTGCGGAAGATCGAGGAGATTGCCGAAAACGGGGCAGGGGCGAACCAATTGGCCGCGAAGATCACGCTGGCCGAGCGGGCGGGCAAGGGCTTTGCAGAGACCATGGAGCGGGCCGGCGAGGGGATTGCCGACAGCCTGACCGATGCGATCTTCGAGGCGAGGAACCTGGGGGATGCGTTGCAGCAGTTGGCGCGCCAGATCGCGCGGGACTTCGTCAACAGCCAGTTCCGCTCGATGCTGACGGGCGGCGGTGGCGGCGGGATCTTCGGCGCGCTCGGCTCGCTCGTCGGCGGGCTGTTTGGCGGCTCCGGAGGTGGCGGCGGCGGTGCGCCGCTCAACCTGATGGCCTCCGTTCTCCACGACGGCGGCAAGGTCGGTGGGCCGGGCGCGACCCGCGTGGCTCCTGCGGCGATCTTTGCCGGTGCTCCCCGCTTCCACGGTGGCGGCGGGCTGGGGCCGGGCGAGCGTGCCGTGATCGCGCTTCAGGACGAATACGTCATGACACGGGCCATGCAGGGCAACCTCGTGGAGACCTTGCGGGCGCTTGGCGCCATGGGCGCGGCTCGCTCGAGCGCGCCAAGTGCCGCGCCGGTCATCAACATCGTCACCCCGCCGGGCACCACGGCCGAGACACGGGAAAGCCGCACGGGCGGCGGCGCGCCGCAGATCGACGTGCTGATCAAGCCGCTCGAGCGGGCGCTGGCGACAAGCGTCCGGGAGGGCGGGCCGTTGCAAGGCGCCATCGGCAAGACCTTCGGCCTCAGCAGGGCCCGGGGGCTGGCGTGAGGGGGATCACATGAGCCTTCCCGACTGGCCGGCGGGTGTTCCGAGCGCGCCGCAACGCGGTTCGTTCCGGATCTCCCGGCCGTTCAACAAGCCTGTGTCGAGCGAGTTCGAGGCGGGCAACACCCGCGACCGGCCGCGCGGCACGCTGCAATACCGGATGCTCGCCATGGAACTGCGCATGAGCGCGGTGGAGTTCGCACTGTTCGACGCCTTTGTCGCCGACGATCTGGCCAGGGGCACGAAGCGCTTCACCATGCCGGTGTGGGACGGGGCGGGGATGGTGACCCGCACGGTGAAACTTGCGGGTGAGGACAAGTTCACGACCCGGCAACAGGGCCGGGCGGTGATGGTGGGGTTCACGCTGGAGGTGGAGCTGTGACCGACATTCGTACGCAGGCGATCCGGGAGGCCTATGCCTCGACCACAAGCGACGTGATGTTGGGCACGGTGGAGCTGCGGCACCCGGCGTTCCTGGAGGACGGGGAGCCGGTCGCGCTGCGCTTCGTGGGGGACGGCGTCAATCATGATCTCCTGCTCGAGGCGGAGGCGCCGGTGAACGCGGGCGAGGTGGCGACCTTCACCGCCATGCCCTTCGGCTTTACCCCGCCCTCGAGCGAAGAGGGGCAGGTGCCCTCGGTCTCCTTCTGGATCGACAATGTGTCCTCGCATGTACATCGCCACCTGCAGGCGGCGGTGCGGGTGCGGGCGCCGATCCTCGTCACCTGGCGCGAGTACATCGCCGGGCTTGCCGGCCCGCAACAGCGGATCGACGGGATCGAACTGGCGAACGTCAAGGTGAGCTCAACCCGGGCGACCGCCTCGGCACGGCTCAACGACTGGCCCGACCGCCTGTTCCCGGGGCGGATCTACACCCGCGACGCGTTCCCGACCCTGTCGTGAGCCCCCTTGATCCGGGGCAGCTCGCCGCGCTTCAGGCGCTGGTGGGTGCACCCTATGACGCACGCGACCGGCGGCCCGGCTTCCACTGCTGGGGCCTGTTCCGGGAGGTGCAGCGAATCCTCTTCGAGGTCGATCTGCCGGAGGTCGACATTGCCGAGATGAGCGTGCGGGCGAGAGCCCGCGCCTTCACCACCGCGCCTGAGCGGCGGCGCTGGCAGCGCATTGCCGCGCCCCGTCATGGCTGCGCCGTGCTGCTGGGGCGGCGCGACGTGCCGATCCACATCGGCTGTTACCTGGAGCTGGGGCCGCTGCCCTGCGACCGGGGCGTGATCCACGCCGCCCGGCCGGCGGTCAGCTTCGACAGCCTCGCACATCTGGAGTTTGCAGGATGGCGCATGATTGCCTGTCTCGAGAGAGCCTGTCCGGAACGGACATGAAGCCCGTTCCCACTGCTCTTGTTCCGACACCTCTGGTACCTGGTGCCCTGCCGGTGTGGCCGGGCGCGACGGTCGGCGAACTGGTCGAGGCCTTCGGCCCGCCGGCCTCGGTCGCCTTCATCGTGGAGCTCAACGGCGTGCCGGTGCTGCGCGCCGACTGGGGCCGCGTGCCGGCCCCTTCCGACCATGTGGCGGTGATCGTGCTGCCGCGCGGCGGTGACGACGGCAAGTCGGTGCTGGGGCTGGTGGCCATGATCGCCCTGGCCGCGTTCGCGCCCTGGGCGGGCGGGGCATTGGCGGGCGCACTCGGGTTTGGCGGCAATGCGCTGGTGGCGGGTGCCATCGGCAGTGCGATCCTCGCCGGCGGCGGCATCCTGATCAACACGTTGCTGGCGCCCCCGCCGGCGGCAACGGCGGCGGACCAGCTGCAGGCCTCGCCGACCTATACGGCGTCGGCCTCCGGCAATCAGGCGCGGCTGTTCGCCCCGATCCCGGTGCAATACGGCGAGCACGTGATGGTGCCGGACTATGTGTCCGACCCGTATCAGGAGTTCTCCGGCAATGACCAGTATCTGCACCTGCTGTTCGGGCGGGGGCTGGGACGCGCGCAGGTCTCCCAGGTGCGCATTGGCGAGACCGTCGTGTGGACCGACGTTGGCGGCTACACGGGCGCGATCGAGGATCTGGAAATCGCCTTCTATGATCCCGGCGAACAGGTCGAGCTGTTCCCCGTGCAGGTTGAGACCTCGGGCGAGGTGGGCTCGCAGGTGCTTGCCGAGAGCAACTGGATCGGACCGTTTGCCGCCGTTCCCGCCGGAGAGACGGCGAAGAAGCTGGCCGTTGACGTGGTGCTGCCCGAAGGCTGCTACCGGCTGAACGACGATGGTTCGCAAACGGGCGCCAGCGTGCATCTGCGCTTCGAATACCGGGAGATCGACGGGCTGGGCGCGCCGGTGGGCGATGGCACCTGGGCGGCGCTGGCTGATGAGACGATCACGCTGACGACGGCCACGCCCCAGCGCCGCACTTATGCGCTCGACGTGGCGCCGGGGCGCTATGAGGTGCGGGCGCAGAGGCTCAATGCGTGGTCGGCGGATGACCGGATCTTCGACCGTTCGGAATGGGCGGGCCTGCGGGCCTATCTGGACGGGCCGCAGGTGTTCGACGATCTCTCGACCATGGCGGTGAGGGTGCGGGCGAACGAGCAACTGACCTCGCAATCCTCGCGCGCCTTCTCGCTGGTACAGACGCGCATCCTGCCGGTGTGGACGGGGGAGAGCTGGGAGGAGCAGCCGACCCGCTCGATCGCCTGGGCGGCGGTCGATATTGCCCGCAACGCGGTCTATGGCGCCGGGCTTGCCGATGCGCGCATCGATCTGGCGAGTTTTGCCGCCTATGACGCGCTCTGGTCGGCACGGGGCGATCACTTTGACGGCGTGTTCGACACGCGCACCACGCGCTTTGAGGCCATCAACACGGTGCTGGGGGCGGGGCGGGCAAGCGTCCAGTTCATCGGCGACCGGGTGAGCCTGGTGCGGGACGAGCCTCGCAGCATGGCGGCACAGGTGTTCACCGACCGCAACATCCTGCGCGGCTCGCTGGAGGTGGAATACGCGCTGCAGCGCTCGGATGCGGCCGATGACGTGATCGTCGAATACATGGACCGCACCACCTGGAAGACGGCGGAGGTGCGCTGCACGATCGCGCAATCCACCTCGCAAGCGCCGGCGCGGGTGCGGCTGATCGGCCCGACCGACCGGGACCACGCCTGGCGGGAGGGCGTGTTCCTTGCCGCCGACAACTTCTTCCGCCGGGTGAAAGCCACGTTCCGCACGGAGCTTGAAGGGAGGCTGCTGAAGCGCGGCGACCTGGTGCTGGTGCAATCGGAAATGCCCCAGACATGGGGCGAGGCGGGCACGGTGCTTGCCCATGCCGGTGAGACGCTCACCCTCTCACATGAGCCGTCGAGCGACCCGCAAAACACCTATTTGCGCCTTCGGCGCCGCGATGGCGGCGAATGGGGCCCCTGCAAGATCACCTGGGAGCCGGGCAGCGGGACCTCCGCCGGCATCGTGGTTACGCTGGATGCGGAGGACCGTGCGGCGGCGGAGGCCGAACAAGGCCTGCTCGAGCACCATCTGGAGGACACCGGAGACGAGGCGCCGACCTGGCTTGCGGGCGAGGGTGTCGACCAGGTGTTCCGGGGCATCCTGGTCGGCATGGTGCCGGAGGGGACGGGCGCGCAGATCGAGCTCGTCATCGACGATCCGGCGGTGCATGTGGCCGATCAGGGATTGAGCGTGCCCGACGCGCCGGGGCCCGGCCATCTGCCGCCCTCGCTCGGTGCCCCGGTGATCGACGCGATGTCCGTCCACCGGGAAATCAGCGTGACGGAATCGCTGCTGACCGTCTCCGCCCGCCACCCGTCAGGCGCGACGACCTTCCGGGCGCAGGTCTCCTACGACGGGGAGACCTGGACACCGGTCTATGAGGGATCGCTGCCGGCGTTTTCCGCGTCCGTGCGGCGCGAGGCGCTGTACGTGCGCATGCAGGCCGTTGGCGAGCTGCCCGGCCCCTGGCGCGTGGAACTGGTGGCCGCCGCCCCGGAGGAGGTGCGCATTCCGCCCTCGGCCGAGCTCGATGCGAGCGGGCTGGTGGATGCCGCTGGCGAGCGGGCAAAGAGCGCCGGGGAGATCTTCGACGACACGGAAAGCTCGCTGCTCGAGCAGATCAACCGGATCGTGAACGAGACGTTGGCAGGCGCGGACCGGGTCGACCGGCTCGAGCGCACGAGCGAGCACTCCCGCGCGGCCTATACACGTGCTGTGCAGCTGACCGCCGACGAGACCAGGGCGCGGGCCGCCGCGCTCGAAACCCTCGAAGCCGAGCTGACCGGGGAGATCGACAGCAAGGCCTCCGTCATCGACGTGAATGAGGCCATCGCGTCCGAAGAAGAAGCGCGAGCGAACGCGATCGGCCAGCTTCAGGCCGAGCTGACCGACGAGATCGACAGCAAGGCCTCGGTCGAAGAGGTGAATGAGGCGGTCGCCGGCGAGGCGGCTGCGCGGGCCAGCGCGATCACACAGGTCCAGGCCAAGGTCGATGGGGTCTCCGCGTCCGGCGCCTATCGCCTGACAGCAAATGCCGGCGACCTGCCGGCGGGGGTGACGGCTGAATATCTGGTGGAGCTCAACGCCGGCACGGAAGGCGCGGAGGATTGGCGCTCCGCCGGCTTTGCCCTGCAACTGCTGGACAGCGGCGCGGCGCGGGCCGTGCTGAAGGTCGACCAGTTCGTCGTCACCGACGGAACGGACGCGGCACAGCCCTTCGTGATCGAGGGTGGCGTGCTCTACGTGAGCGAGGCGGCGATCCCGAAGCTCATCGCCGACAAGATCGTGAGCGGCACCATCACCTCCGACGATGGCAAGTGCTGGCTCAAACTCTCCGCCCCGTCCGAGTTCGTCTTCGAGAACTGAGGAGCATCGGGATGAGCATCATCACGCGCGGCATGCCGGACGGGCATGTGGCGATCTATCATGGCCCACGCGATACAGCGATCGAGGCCGATCCGCATGCCGACCTTGGCCGGGTGCTGTTCCACACCAGGCTGGACTACACCGTGGTGCAGCGGGTGGAGACACTGACCCTCAACCTGCCGGCCGGGCCCTACGACAGCTCGGGCCGGATGGTGCACAACGTGCTGGCGCACGGGTTGCCGTACACGCCTCTGATCTTCGGCATGGTGAAGAACTGCCGGGGCGTGGGGCACAACGGCGGGATGGATCCGGCGTATCAGACAGAAGGGCCGGTGCCGTTTTCCGGGACCGTGGTGCTGGGCAGCGCGCAACTGATCAGTACAGGCTATGCGTTCAAGATGCTGCAGCTCGGCTGCAACGACACCCATGTGACGGTGACGGATCTCTCACCCTATGTCGCTGGATACAGCTCGTCCTACCTGGGCACCTACTACAACACCTTCACCTACGCGCTGGAAGTCGAACTCTGGATCACCAAGACGGCACTGCCGATCTAGGAGCACAGGCATGACCATTCAACTGAAGCTCTCCGCAACCGGGTTCATCCTCGCCGGCGGCAAGGTGACGGACCAAGACTCTCACCTGCGGCTCAACGCGGGCGACAACATCGGCGTGCTGGCCGTACCAGGCACGATCACGCCGCATGCCTATTACAGCGGTGATAGGTCGCTTTACCTCGACTACGGCATCAACGGCATCGGCTGGGCGTCGGTCTTCACCACCCATGTCGATCTCTCCGGCTACCAGGTGGGGGTGTGATGAGCGTCAGTCTCAAGAACGGCGCGCTGGTGATGTGGGACGCCAATGGTCGCAAGACCTTCGATAGCGACGAGCAGTTGCTCTACCTGACGCAGACCTTCCAGGGCTCCGTGGTGCTGACCAGCATCAGAAACGGGTCCTACGATATACAGACCTACACCCGCAGCTATCAGCTCTCCGCCGGGGATGTGCCGGCCGGCGCCGAGCTTTCTTTTGGCATGGTGCGCCTGACCAGCGGTCAGCTGCAGCGCGACTGGTTCACCATCGGCGGCACCTTCGTGACCATCCACAAATGGGCACCGCTGCCAAGCAACGGTTATCGGTTCCTGAACCCACTGATCCGCCAGACCGTGGATGTGGTGATCGAGGATGGGGAGCTGTTCTTCAGGGAAAGCCTGTCGCTCCTGGGCCGCGCCGGCCAGGGCGGCATGTTCGGCGCCGGACTGATCAGCCCGCAGGTCACCATCGACTACGTGTTGAAGGTCGGCGGGTTCAACTGACCGCCCTCCACAACCCGCTTTCTGCCCCGCCGCCCGGTGTTCCGAGGCGGCTTTTTCGTGCCCGCATGAGAGGTGCTCATGGCCACCGATGTCGAAATTCTTTCCGCACTCAACGACGTGCTCAAGGGGATCCGTGCCGCGCTCAACGCGTCCGGCGCGTCGAAGCTGCTGACGCTCGACCGCACAACGTCGGCGGATGCGGCGCTCGTCTATCTGCGCGAGAACGGCGACGAGCGCTTCCGCTGGGGGATGCCGGGGGGAGAGGACGATTTTGTCATCCAGCACAGCCCGGACGGTTCGCCGCTCACCTATGCGGATGTGCTTCGCATCGACGGGGACACCGGCCTGGTGACCGTCACGGGGCTGGCGATCGATGCGCCAAGCTTCAACAACGCGTCGTTCACCGGGCAATCGCTGTTCGCGGGCGGGAGCGCCGTCGCGCCGTCGATTGCGAACGTGGGCGACACGAACACGGGTCTGTTTTTCCCGGCCGGGGGTGTTGTTGCGGGTGCGGCCGATGGAGAAGAAATATTCCGTATCAGTCCTCTTGGGTTTGCTATCGGAGCCAGTGTTTCCAGCGTTTATAAACTGGTCGTTGGTGGGAATGTTCTCGCCGGCGACGGTGCAGATCATACGCCCGATGGCTCGTGGACCGGTCAGCTCACCATCAACGGCAACGGGTACAAGGCGGGCCTTGCCGCCGATGCATCCGGCCTGTGGGTGGGCACGAACAGTGCCTCGCGCGACGTGATCATGGCCGTCAACGAGACGGAAGTTGGCCGGTTCACGCCAACGGGTCTTGCGCTTGGAAAAAGCGCGGCATCGTATCTGCTGGATATCGCTGGCGCCGCTCGCCTTGAGGTCATGAACCTTGTCGGCCCCGCGCCGGTGATCAACTTCGCCGACACGGACGATGGCGTCACCGGGCAGATCGGCTCAGGGACCTCCGATTTCAACATTGCCTCGAATGTGTCTATCGACATTCGTCCGAACAACGTGCGTGCCGGGTTTATCTCAAACTCGGGCTGGCAGTTTTTTGCAAACGAGACGGAGGTCGCCCGGTTCACGTCGGCAGGTCTGGCGATTGGAAAATCCGTTGCAAACTACCCGCTGGACGTCGAGGGAGATGCGGCCGTCAACGGAAACATCCTCCTCGGGAGGGCCGCGATAGTCCGGTCAGCATCCGATTTTGCGCGTGGGAATGTGATCATTTCCGCGCCCAACTACGGGACCACGCGGCAGGTCTCCTACGGCAACAATTTTTACATTGATGAGGCTGGGGCTTATCAGCAGGACAGCTTGCTCATCGGCGGTGCGATGTTACTCATGTCGGCCTCCAATGGCGGTTTCGGTGAGTTCTGGTTTGTCGCCAAGGAGGATCCAGATGCGGGTGGTGCCGAGGCTGTTCGCGCAAAAATCGACGGATCTGGTCGGCTTATCATCGGAGGTGAAACCGGAGCCTACCTGCTCGATGTTTATGGCGATATCCGTGCGCGTGATGCGCTCAAAGTCGGGACCGGGGTGGGGACGGCTTACGGCAATGACAACCTGATCCGGCCGGCGTCTTCGTCTGCGTTTCTCAATATCAAGGGCGGGGCGGGGTTCGCCAAAATCCTCCTGGGCAATGACGACACAGCTATCTGCAGCGGGGCTGGCGAAATCGTGTTCCGCTACGGTGCCGGGGCGAACGACGGTGGCACTGAGGCTATGCGCATCGATAGTGCCGGTCGGGTTGGCATCGGGACGGCGCTGCCGATCTATCCGTTGGATGTTGTTGGCGCCCTAGCGTGCACCAGTCCTGGCACGGCATCTGTAATTGCTCACTCAGGAGACGAGACAAACTACTCGGCGGTTCGTTTCCGGCAAACCAGTTCGGAGAGCCGTATTGAGGCGTTTCAGGCTGGTACCGGCACCGCAACCCCGCTGACGTTTGTTATGGCCTCCGGCGAGGCGTTGAGGATCACCGAGGCCGGAGAAGTCCGAATAGGGCAGTCCGCCACCAGTTTTCCGGGGATCGGGAATACCATCGCCGGTGCGGCGTTGACCGCCGCCGCGACTTTGGTGCTCTCCCGCGATGATGGCGCTGGCTTTTTCCTAAATCGCAACGGCTCTGATGGGTCAATAGCGGGGTTCTACCGCCAAGGGACGCAGGTCGGCACGATTTCGGTCACGGGTACGGCGACATCTTACAACACCTCGTCTGGTCGTCACCTCAAGGGACAAATTACCGCCTTCGAGGCCGATAGCGGTGCGATGATCGACGCGCTCAAGCCGCGTTCGTTCACGTGGCTAATGACCGGCGAGCGAGCGCACGGCTTTATCGCCGACGAGTTCGCGGCCGTGTTCCCACGCGCCGTCCAGCACGACGATCAGGGCCGGGCGGCTTCTATCGACGCATCAACACCGGAGGTCATGGCGACTGTTGTTGTTGAACTACAATCGCTGCGCGCCCGCGTGGCTCAACTGGAGGCATTGCGCTAATGACCACGACCTACACATGGAGTTTCCCGCAATTCTGCACCAAGCCCACGCTCGGCGAGTTGGCCGACGTGGTGTGCGAGGTGCATTGGCGCCTGCGAGCGGACGATGGCACGCATGAGGCGGAGGTCTATGGCTCTGTCACGCTGCCGGAGCCCGATCCCGACAATTTCCTCGATTTCGAGACGCTGAGCGAGGCGGAGGCGATCACCTGGGTCACGCCGCTGCTCGATGTGCCGGCGCTCGAGACACGTCTCGCCGCGATGCTGGCAGAGAAAGCGTCCCCTTCGACCGTGACCCGGGCCGCACCCTGGGCGTGATTGGCGGGCCTGACCAAGGGCGCGATGCCCGACCTTTTCCCACTCCTGAAACCATGAGGATCACAACATGACCGACAAGACCAAAACTGCCACCGACACAGGCGCCGACTCCACCGCCACCGCGAACGACAACGCCGCTGCGCGCCTGCAGGGGCACGGGCTACAGGCCTCGTTCGGCTCGCTCTCCGAGACCGTGCGGGACCTGGCGGTTGCCCGGGCGAATGAGGCTGGTGCGCGGGCCATCGCCGAAGCCCAGCTCGCCGAGGCGCGCAAGCAGCTCGAGGCGTTGCACGAGGAGGTGGAGGGGCTGAAAGGCGCGGTGGCTGAGAAGCCGAAAGCCAAATCTTCTGCCCATCGCGACACGGGTCGTGCCTTGAGCGCGAGCGAGGCATGACGCAAAAAGCACGGCCACCCCGAAGGGTGGCCGCGCGAGCCCGGGTAAGGGCACCCAAATCCCCGCGTGTGCGGGGAACTTATCCGCTGATGTACCACAGACGGATCATCCCCGCGCATGCGGGGAACTTGTCTGCTGGGGTCGCACAGACGGATCATCCCCGCGTATGCGGGGAACACGCCTCAGTTTTTACCGAGGCGCTTCCCGAGTCCGGACCATCCCCGCGCATGCGGGGAACACCCTTGCTGAAAGTGCCTGCGGGAATTGAACATTTTTTCCGCTGAACATTCCACCGGAAATTTCTGCTGCTTTTTCACCCCGCCGCCCCGGCATCCGGAGGCGGCTTTTTCGTGCCCGAACACTGGAGATCCCGATGCGGCTTTCCCGCGACTGGCGCCGCGTGCTGCGGCGCGCCTGGAGCGTACGCCTGATGGCGCTCGCGATCCTGCTGACCGCTGCCGAGGTGGGGGTGCCCTACCTCGGCGACCTGTTGCCGGCGCGGCTCATGTCCGCGCTGGCAGGCCTTTCCGCCGGCGGCGCGTTCGTCGCCCGGCTCATCGCACAGAAGGAATTTGAAGATGAGAACGAGACTTAAAATTGCGGGGGCACTGTCCGCATTCGGCATCGCGGCGGCCGGGCTGATCGGCGGGTTCGAGGGCCTGCGTACGACGGCCTATCTGGATCCGGTCGGGATCCCGACTGTCTGCTATGGCGAGACGCGGGGCGTGAAGCTCGGCGACCGGCACACCGCCGAGGAATGCCAGGCGATGCTCGGCGATGCCTTGATCGAGTTCGAGCAGGACATGCGGGCCTGCCTGGACCGTCCCGACGAGATCCCCGACGGACCGTACACGGCGTTCCTCTCGCTCTCCTACAACATCGGCGCTGGCGCGTTCTGCCGTTCAACGCTGGTGCGGCTGGCGAACGCCGGAGACTTGCGCGGGGCGTGCAACCAGCTGCCGCGCTGGAACAGGGCAGGGGGCCGGGTGCTGAAAGGCCTCGTCAACCGCCGCGCCAAGGAACGCGAGATCTGCCTGGCCGGGCTCGACGGTCCCGTGACCGTGCCGGGCAAGGCGCCAGAGGCGGCACCCGCGCCCCAGACAGAACCGCCGGCCGTCATGCCCGATGCGGCTGCGGGCATCGATCAGGGGGGCTCGCCGCTGGCGTGGCTTGGTGTCGCCGGAATAGCGCTCCTGGTGCTGGCGCTGGTGGTGCTGCTGGTGCGGAGGATGCGCCGGTGATTGGCGCGGCCTGGGCAATCCTGAAAACGCTGTTCGGCGGGGCACTCAAAAGCTCCGCCGGGCGCATCGTGATCATCGTGGTGGCGGCCGCGACGATCGGCGCAGCGGCGCTGTGGCTTCATGGCGAACGGCAGTACCAGCGCGGCGCAAAGCAGGGCGGAGCAGCGGCGCGCGAACAGGCATGGCGAGAGACGGAGGCGGCAATCAATGAGCTGGCATCAGAGGCTGACAGGGCTCGCGTTTTGCGGCGCGCTTGCGTTGAGCATGGGCGCGTGTGGAACAATGCAGACAACCAGTGCAACGCGCGATGACCTGCGCCGCTCAGCGCGGGCGATCATCGGCACATCGCTTGTCGGTGCGCGGGGGCTGACGGCGGGCGACCAGGACAAGATCGACGACACCGTCGCCGGCCTGTGCGGCGCGCGTGTTTGGACGCGCTCGGAGTGTGCCCGGCACGATGCGGCGAGGGGGGCTGGCCAATGATGCTCACCACCGACACGGTCCTCTTTTTTGTTACGGTAAGTGGCGCCGTGGCCGGCCTGTTGTGGCGGGTTGAGGCTCGCATCCGTGCCGCCGAACGCAGGGCGGATGCCGTTGAACGGGCCTTGAACAGCTACAAGCTCGAGGTTGAACAGCGATTTGCCCAGCGGGGCGCGCTCAAGGACACAGAATCCCGTCTGATCAAGGAGATCGACGGACTTCGAGATGATCTGAAGGGCGTGGCTCGTGCGCTCAATGACCTACCAGCCCAGATGGTCGCCGCAATCCGGCGGACTGCCAGCGGCTAGGGCGAAAGTTCGACTAATTCCTCCCCGTGCCGAGACGGAGCGTAGCAGCGCTCCGGACCGCCGAGTGTACTACCATTCGGCAGAGGCTTGTTGAGCTCAAATGGCAAATCGACCAAGCGCTGACGAGGCAAGGATCTTCCTGCTCGCCCGGTGCGGTTTACTCAACTGCCACTATATCTGTTAGATGTTGACCTGCCCCCCGATCGTCCCTCGTTCATAATGAGAGTCTGTGGGTTTGAGATTGGTATTCTGGCCGGTCCTTCTGGGCAAGCGCGCCGGGCGTG
>MDTG01234522.1_pt1 | contig 45756 bp, 44 predicted proteins | sample 811421 | NCBI WGS metagenome assembly MDTG01 (sample SAMN05326645, study PRJNA326480) | marine metagenome | isolation source: seawater | place: Pacific Ocean: South East | collected 2011 | reverse complement strand
TAATGCAACTTTCATTTATGAAAATGGCATCATTAAAAAAGATGAAAAATTTATAAAAATTTATGGACCTGCAAAAAACGAAGATAAAAAAGGTTTTACCATAAGCCCAAAATTAATTAAATCCGTCAAAATTAATGAAGAGGAAGACTATAATAACTCTTTAAAATTTAGTGTTATAAAATTCTTAGATGCTGCTGCCAAAAAAAAAAGCTTTGATAAATATGAATATTTCGTCTCTCTTGAAAGCAATTCATTAATACTTTGAAATTCGACTTAAATTTACAACTTTAAGTTATTTGAATATCTGTTGTATTTTTTTTAGGATACTTTTCTTGCAATTTTTAAATCATAAAGACTGTCAATTTCAGTAGTTCTCTCTGTTTCATAAGCAAGAACCTTGTTTCCGTATAAACTTTTTTTTTTAACAACATCCAATTTATAAATATCTACATAACCATTAGCAGAGTATGTTTTTTGGAAATTCTGTCTTGGTGCACTTATATCTTCCATTGTATAATTTTTTATTATTGGTTTAGCAACTCCTTTTTCTACAAATAAGGTTTTCAATGCAGTTTCTGGCATCTCTTCAACTGATCTTAAGGATGAATATTCATTCATTTTTTTTAAAAATATTTTTATTGCTCTATCGACAATTTTATAATTTCTAAAAGGTGTGGTTGGTCTTAAATTTACTATTATTTTTGGATAAATATTAATTTCAGACAATTTTTTAATTGAATATTTTACAAACTCCATGTCCGTTGACGTATCTTTAGAAATTGATTTTGGTCTTTCAAAAGGTGAAAAGGCACCGTATTTTTTCGCTATCTTTTTATAATTAGATGAGTCAGTTAGAACAAAGAAATAATCTATTTTTTTTGATTTTTTACACACCTCAATTGCCCAAGCTAATAAAGGTTTATTTTTAATTTTTTGAATATTTTTATTTTTAATACCTTTTGAACCTGATCTTGCGGGTATTATTGCTACAACTTCAATAGGTTTTTTTTTAAATATTTTTTTCATATATATACACATGATAGTAGCTTTTATTTTCTTTTATAATTTTTTTTCTCATGGAGCTTACAGACTTTATATACGGATACATTAAATCAATAATTGGAAGTTCTAAGTATGGTCCATACAGTTTACATTTTAAGTGATTGCTTAGTATTTTCATACCCATCATTGAAAAAAAATTCAAATGTACTATAGGATTCAATGTTGGCGTATTTACTCCTAAAATATCCCTTGCAGCACTATTAAAGTTTGGAATTAATATAACAATTACACCTTTTTTTTTTAAAATTTTAAAACAATTTTTTAAAAATTTTCTAGGATTTCTCACATGTTCTAAGACCCCCCACAAAAAAATAATATCAAATTTATTTTTAGGAAAAGTTTCAATATTTTTTTGGAAAAAGAAATTATTTTTCGATATTATTTTTATAATTCTACTATATGCATCTGAAATATATTCACTGGCAAAAAGATTATACTCTGGATATTCTCCTTTTATATAATCTAAAAATACCCCTGGACCACAGCCAATATCAATTAAGTTTCCACTTTTGAGTTTAAAATTATTTCTGATTATTTTCATATATTTTTTAAATAACAATTGATTATATTTTTTCATATAACCATTTTGCATCATTTTAATGTAGTATTTATCTCCTAAAGATTGTTTGTATTTTTTTATCAAAAGATTTTTCTTAAGAGGATTACTTACGTAAACTGTTTGACAGTAACTACAGTTCTCATAATAAAATTTAGATATTTTATAAACTTGTTCTTTACTTTTACTTTCACATGCTGGGCAAGAAATATTATCTGTAATTTTTTTTTTAGAGGAAAAAATTTTCTCTGTTTTTTTATAAAGATCCTGATTTGTTTGTTGAAAATATTTTTCAATATATTTATTATTTTTTCTAATATTTTTATTATCAAGAATTACAGGTATTTTTTTTAAACCTTTCATTTTAGTCTCATAAACTAAAAGTAAAAATTTATCAAATTTAGTTATTTTGCCTCAAAAGAATTCGAACATCTTAATAACATAGGCCAATTTGAAGATACTTCTTAAACAGGTGAGACTAAATTTGTCACGTTAGTTGAGCTCTAATAAGAAGAGGTATCATCGATTAAACCAATATGTGAAACTTATGTCCTCTTGTAAATACTTTAATGGATATATGCAAATTATATAATATTTTAAAAAAAACTTTATAAAAAGTTTGTGCTTTTATCACCTAGCCTGTATTAAAAATTGATAGTAAATTTGAATAAAAAATATTAAATAACTTTTTATAAATTTTAAATTCTAAATTTGGATAAAAGATGGTTCATACTAAAAATAGATTAATAAAAACAAAGCCTTTTTTGTACAGATATAAAAATTTAAAAAAAAAATTATTAAAAATTGAACCAAAGTCAATGCATGGACAATTACCAGTTGCCTGGAAAAACGCAAGCAACTTTAATGTTGTAGATATATATGGAAATAAGTTTATAGATTTTACCTCTACAATTTTTGTGGCTAACATTGGTCATGCAAATAAAAATCTAATAAAAAATTTAAAAAAAACACTTAACAATAATTTTTTACATTCATACAATTATATTCATAAAATTAGAGAAAAATATGTTTCAAGCTTATTAAAATTTTCAGGAAAAAATTTTAAAAAAGCTTTTTTGCTTTCCTCTGGAACAGAAGCTACAGAAGCTGCGCTTAAGCTTATGCGATTAAATGGAATAAAAAATAAAAAAAGAAAATTAGGTATTATTTGTTTCGAAGGTAATTGGCATGGCAGAACAATGGGTGCACAATTAATGAGTAATAATTTAAATCAAAAAAAATGGATTGGATTTAAAGATAAGAATATCCATTTTTTTAAATTTCCTTATCCATGGATTTATGATGATAAGAAATCATTAAAACTTTTAGAACTATCGTTTAAAAAACTAAAAGAAAAGATTGATATTAAAAAAGATGTATGTGGAGCAATGTTAGAAACTTTCCAAGGATGGGGTGCGGTTTATTACCCAAGATCTTTCGTTCAAAAATTCGTAAAAATATGTCGTCAGAATAATATTGTAGTTACTTTTGATGAAATACAATCAGGGTTTGCAAGAACAGGTTATAATTTTGGTTATGAACATTATAAGGTAAAACCTGATTTAATTTGTTGTGCCAAAGGAATGGGCGGAGGTTTTCCAGTTTCAGGAGTAATTGGAAAAAAAAAAATAATGGATCTTCCAAACCTGGGGGACATGAGTAGTACAAATTCAGCAAATCCTCTAGCGTGCACGGCAGGTCTATCTGTTTTAGAGGAGATAACAAAAAAAAAATTAGTTTCTAAAACAGCAAAAAAAGGAAAAATTTTAAAAGAAAGGTTAAATAAAATTAAAAAAAAAATGAATGATAATATTTTACATATTTCATCTCAAGGTCTCATTGGTGCCATTGTATTTGATAAGAAGATTAAAAATTTAAATAAAAAATTAACTGATGTTGCAATTGACTGTTTAAATGAGGGTTTAATTATCGTTCACACAGGAAGAGAATCAATTAAAATTGGCCCCCCTTTAACAATTACTGAAGATGCGTTGGAGGAAGGTTTGAGTGTTTTAGAAAACAATATTGTAAAAAATTTAATTTAAATGGTTGAGATTAGGCACACAGGAATAGTTACAGATAATTTGAATAAATCATTAAGATTTTGGTGCGATTTGTTAGGTTTTAAAATTAAAAAAAATCAAATTGAAAAAGGCAATCTCTTAGATCAAATATTTAATTATAAAAAAGTAAAAGTCAAAACAATAAAATTGTCTGATAACAAAAAAAATTTAATTGAAATTCTTTATTTCTACAACGCACCAAAAATTAAAAAAAAGAAAATTAAACCTTACAATATAGGTATGACACATTTGTCTATTACAGTAAAAAATATAAATAATCTTTACACAAAACTTTTAAAAAATAAGATTAGATTTAATTCAGCACCTCAAATATCACAGGATGGAAATGTAATTATGACTTACTGTATGACACCTGAGGGATATTATTTAGAGCTGGTAGAAGTTTTATGAAAATAAAAAATCTAGGTTTTATGCAGGGAAGACTCTCTCCGCAAATTAGAAACAAAATTCAATATTTTCCTTGGAAAACATGGAAACAAGAATTTTTCGAGGCAAGAAAATTAAAATTAAATAAAATTGAATGGACTTTGGACTACTATAATCTAAATAAAAACCCTTTATTAAATACAAAGGGACAACGTGAAATTAATAAATTAAAAAAAAAATTTAAAATTAAATGTAATTCTGTAACCACTGACTGCTTTATGCAAAGACCATTTTGGAAACAAAAAAATAATAATAAAAGCTTGTTTTTTTTTGAAAAATTAATTTATGCATGTAATAAATTGAAAATTAAACTGATTATACTTCCACTTGTTGACAATGGATCACTTAAAAATAAAAAAGATGAAAAGAATTTATTAAGTATTTTAAATTCCTACAAACTTTTACTAAAAAAAAATGATGTGAAAATAGCATTTGAAAGTGATTTTAAGCCCCATAAATTGAAAAAGTTCATTAAAAAATTTGATAAAAAAATTTTTGGAATTAATTATGATTTGGGAAATAGTTCTCATTTTGGATACAATGTTAGAAAAGAATTTGAAGCTTATAGTGATAGAATTTTAAATATTCACATAAAAGATAGAAAATACAAGGGTTCTACTGTAAAATTGGGTAATGGTAATGCAAATTTTAAACTATTTTTCAAAATGTTAAAAAAAATAAAATATAATAAAAATTTAATTCTACAGGTTGCTCGATCAAAACAAAAAAAAGAATATTTGGATGAAATAAAAAAAAATATTTTATTTTTAGAAAAAATGCAAAAGCATGCCTAAAAATAAAAAAATAGCATTTATCACAGGTTCATCCAGAGGACTGGGTTATGAAATTGCAAAAAAACTATTAAAAGAAAATTTTGTAGTAATAATTAACTCAAATAATATAAAGTCTTTACAAAAATCATTAAACTATTCAAAAGATTTTCATTACATTTGTGGTGATATTAAAACAAAAAAAGGAAACCGTAAAATTTTTGAACAAATAAAGATAAAATATAAAAAGTTAGATTTACTTATATGTAATTATGGAAACAGTGATTATAAAAAAAATAATCTTGATCTAGAACATGCAATCACCAACAACTTATATACTGCTCACAACTCAATTCAAAATTCAATTAAACTTTTAAAGCAACATACTTCAAAAATTATTTGTATTTCATCTATTTGTGGTATTGAGTATATAGAAGGAGCGCCATACGGCTATTCAATTGCAAAATCAGCATTAAATACAATGGTTAAGTTGTATTCAAATCTATTTGCAGAAAAAGGTATATCAGTAAATGCAATTGTTCCTGGAAATATGGATTTTGAAGGATCTTTGTGGAGAAAAAAAATTAGAAAAAATAGAGCAAAGACGAAAAATTATATAAAAAAAAATGTACCAATTAACAAATTTGGAACAATAGATGATATTTTTTCTTTGATTAAAGCGATTATTTATAACAAATCTCAATTTTTAACTGGATCAATATTAATTTCAGATGGTGGACAAACAAAAAAATTTTAAATCAAATTATATAGATGTAATATATAATCAGAAAGATAAACCATTTACTATTTATCCAAGTCAACTAATTGCATATTTAATAAACAGATTTAATATCAAAGAAAATTCAAAAGTTTTAGAAATAGGTAGTGGCAGAGGGGAGTTTATTAATGAATTTCAAAAACACGGTAATAATGCATTTGCCGTAGATAACTTAAATTCAACCAAAGAATATTTTCCAGATATAAATTTTACAATATTAGATTTAGAAAAAGAAAATTTGCCTTTTGAAGACAATACATTTGATGTAGTTTTTTCCAAATCAGTAATAGAGCATTTTTATTACCCTGAAAATTTAATGAGAGAGTCTTTTAGGGTTTTAAAAAAAGGAGGTATTATATTAACTTTAACACCTGAGTGGAATTTTATTTATAAATCTTTTTATGAAGATTATACGCATAGAACACCCTTTACAAAAATATCTTTAAAAGACTTAAAAAGTATAATTGGTTTTAAAAATATTGAAATTGAGAGTTTTAAACAATTACCTATTTTATGGAAAAAAAATATCTTCACTCCTTTTTTTCATTTTATCTCATTTCTCACAAGAGTATTAATACCTGAAAAATTCAGGTTGAAGAATAAATGGATTAGGTTTTCAAAAGAGATAATGATTCTTTCAAAAGCCGAAAAATAAATATTATGAATACGCTTGTATTTCTACCCAATGGTTTAAATAGCCCAGAATTTGAATTTATGCTCTCTAAATCTCAAGAACTTTTGAATAAAAAAAAAAAAATTACAATATTAAGCTGTGCAGGTAAATCAGGTTATGCATGTTCTTTAAATGTTTATGCGATGAAAAGTATTTGTGTTGCTTGTAAAAAAAGAAGAAATAAAGGTTTATCAATGCTGAGAGGAGAATTTAAATTATTAGAAATCAATCAAGAAATTATTAAAAAAAAAATTGATAACAAATATAAAATTAAAAATTTAAATTATAAAAACTTTGACGTAGGTATGGGAGTATTTTCAAGTTATACAAATCTTACAAGAGATACTTATTTAAAAGGATATCTGGCTCAATATTCGATTGATAGATTATATTCAACATCAATAACCTTTTATGAATTTATAAAAAAATTTTTTTTAAAAAATAAATTTAAACAAATTATTATATTTAACAGTAGAATGAGTGAAAAAAGAGGTATCTTTCGAGCTGCAAATTTTTCAAAACTAAAAATAAATAATTATGAAAAATTAGCGAACGAAAATTTTTATAATTTTGAAAAATATTTCTCTCAAGATAGATTTTTTCTAAAAAAAAAAATTAATAAGTTTATAAAGAATAATAAACAAAATTTTTCAACAGAAAAAAAATTTTATCATGACAAGTTTCATAGTATTTCAGATTTAATTCATGAAAAAGTTTATACAAATAAGCAAAAAAAAAACTTTTTGCCAAGTAGGTTTAACTCAAAAATTAAAAATATAACCTATTTTACTGTTTCTGATGATGAGCATCAATCTTTTGGAAAAGATTTTAACCCACCCTTTCTTACAAACCAAAAACAAATTATTGAAAAAATATGCAAAATGATTGAAAAAAAAAATAATCATCACTTATGGATTAGAATGCATCCAAGATTGAGTGGAGTGCCTTGGGCAGAAAGTGAATTTTATAATTCACTTCAAATTAAATATAAAAATGTTTCTGTTATACTTCCAGATAGTAAAGTCTCGTCCTATGCATTAATGTACAATTCGCAAAAAGTAATATGTTATTGGTCTTTATTAATACCAGAAACAGCCTTTTGGAGAAAAATGAAGCCTATTTCATTTGTAAAATCAGATTTTACTGAAATAGGAATTTCAATTGTCCCAAAAAATATTAAACATTTAGAAAAACTTATCTTTTCAAAAAATAAATACGAAATCAATCTAAGAGCTAAAGCACTCGGTTGGGCAAAATTTTACTTAAGTGCAGGTAAAAAAGTACAATATTTATCAAGGTACTCTGAAACAGGTTTTAAATTTAGAAAAAGAAAAATTAAAATCGGCGTATACTATACATTTATGTACTTAACATCAAAATTTCTAGAAAAGAATGTATTATCAAATTTTATAAGCTATATATTTAGAAGCCGTTGAGACTGTAATGTTTTATTTTAAATGTTGTCGAAGCTTTTCTGCGACCGGTTTCTCTATATCAAGAATTTTTTTATTTGGATCAAAATTTAGAGCTTCAGAAATTTCTTTAATTCCTCCACACAGTCTTGAAAAACCTTCCGGACTTAAAGATGCAGCTTGATCACTTCCAGGTAGTGTTCTATCAGTTGTAAAATGTCTTTCTAAGGAGCTTATTCCCATTGCACATGCTGCATACGATATCGCTAGTCCGCTTTTTTCATGACCGCTGTAACCTACCTTGCATTCAAATTTTTCTTTTAAATGATCTATCATTTTAAGATTTGCATATTTGCTAGCAAATGGATAAACAGAAATGCAGTGCATCAACTCAAAATCACATTTTTCTTTTTGAAAAATTTCCACACTTTTTTTAATATTTTCAAAAGTGCACATACCCGTGCTTATGAAAGTATATTTTTTCTTTTTAGCAACTAGCTCTAAAAATTCCTCATCAACTATCATCGCTGATGCTATTTTGTTGTATTTAAAATCATATCTATCAAGAAAATCCAAACTTATTTTGTCCCAAGCTGAAGCAAACCATGTAATATCTAATTGTTTACAAAATTTATCTATTTCGTCATACTCTTTCTCTTGAAATTCTAATCCCATCTTTTGGTCATACTGAGTAGTACCCCATTTACTCTCTCTTGTTTCTGCCAAAAACTCTTTTGTGTAGACTGATTTAATATCTCTCTTTTGAAATTTCACTGCATCAGCACCACATTCCTTAGCACTAGCTATCATCTTTTTTGCTAAATCAATATCTCCATTGTGGTTTATTCCGATCTCAGCAATTATAAATGGTTTCATTGGCACGATCTATACACTATATACTTCAATTGTAAACTTATTTAAAGATCATTAAAAATGAAAAAGTTTGTTGCAATAATCTTAGCCAGAAAAGGATCTGAAGCTATTAAAAATAAAAATTTAATAAATATATCTGGCAAACCTTTAATAGACTGGTCAATTATTCAATGCAAGAATTCAAAATTTATTCATGATGTTTGGTTAAGTTCTGACTCTAAAAAAATTTTAAAAAGAGGTTTAGTAAATAAAATAAAAACTATAAAAAGACCTGATTTTTTAGCAAAATCTAATTCATCATCAGAAGTTGCATGGTTGCACGCTGTAAAATATATAGAAAAATTTTATGATTTTGATTATGTTGTAGGTATTCAGCCCACCTCTCCAATTAGAGATAAAAATGATATTGATAATTCTATAAATTTTTTTGTAAAAAAAAAATTAGACTCTCTTTTTACATCCTCAATAATACAAGATTATTTTATTTGGAAAAAATCTAATCAAAAATTAAGTGCGAACTATAATTATAAAAAAAGAAAAGTAAGACAAAAAATTAAAGACCAATATTTAGAAAATGGTTCTATTTATATATTTGATAAGAATAAGTTTATTAAAAAAAAATGTAGATTATTTGGAAAAATAGACACATTTGTTATTGATAGTTATAAAAAATTTCAACTAGATGAGATGAAAGATAAGTTTATTATTGAAAGCATAATGAATAGACTTGTAAAATCTAATTTCAAATTATGAAAAAAGTATTTTATTCAAAAGATTTTAAAGATATTTTAAAAATTAAAAGTAACTTTTTTTTAGATAATGATCCTTTGCTTAAACAGGCTCATAAATGGAATAAACTCTACAGCAATCAACCTAAAAGAACAAATTGTAAAAATTGTGGAGTTAAATTAGGAAAAAGCATGATTTATTCTCATTTTGCAAAATATACAGTTTGTAAAAGTTGTGGTCATTTTAATGGTATCAATCAAGATACAGAAAAATACAATAAGGAAATATATTCAAACAAATCTTCATCAAATCTATACTTATTTTATAAAAAAGATTATAGTCAACGTTGTAAAAATATCTATTTACCAAAATTAAAATTCTTAAAAAAAATATTAAAAAAAAAATTCGATATAATCGATTTTGGTTGCGGTGCAGGACATTTTTTAAAAGTTTGCGAAAATATGAATATTGTATCATCTGGATATGAGTTTAATAAAGACTCTGTTAGACTTGGTAATAAATTCTTAAAAATTTCTAAAATTAAACATATTCAGATTGATGAAATTTATAGTAAAATTTTAAATGCCAATTCAAAAGTAATAAGTCTGCTTGGAGTAATAGAGCATTTAAGATTTCCCAACAAAGTTTTTGAGGCATTTAAACAATCAAAATCTCAATATTTGTTTATATCTGTACCTTTATCCTCATTTACAGTCCTAATAGAGCATGTTTTTCCAAATGTCTTCCCAAGATTATTAGGGGGTGTGCATAATAATTTGTATAGTCCTGAATCTATCAACTATACTATAAAAAAGCATAAATTTAAGATAATTGGTGAGTGGTGGTTTGGATCAGATGCTATGGGTTTAATGAGATCTATGCTATATAATAGTAAATCTAAAAACAAAGATTATATAAAATTTTTTGATAAGTATTGTTTGTCTCTAGTAAATGAGTTTCAGAGTATAATAGATAAAAAAAAACTTTGTGATGAGGTGCATTTAGTAATAAAAAAATAAATATGGAAAAAGAAATACACAAATATTCTACAGATGGAAAGGTAACTCATCTTTCAACTGAGGATGATATTAATCAAAAATTAGCAAAAATTATTGGAAAAAAATTTGTAGATTATAGAAAAAAATGGGACGCTGTTAATAGAATGGAAATTTTAACTGAATTTCCGATGTTCTTACAATTAGACATGAATCAAGAATGTAATTACGAATGTCCTCACTGCATTATTGGGCACAAAAGTGATGTAGATAAGTATTACGAGGGAGAATATTTAAACTTTAATGATTTTAAAAAAATAGTTGATGAAGGTTCTGATTATGGCTGTCCTTCACTTTCACCTCAGGGAAATAATGAACCATTTTTAATTAAAGATCTTCATAAATATATAGAGTACGCACACAAAAAAGGCTTTATTGATATAATGTTAAATAACAATGGATCAGCAATGCCTAAAAAAAAAGCTCAGCAAATTTTAGACTCAGGATTGACTAGAATTAGGTTTAGTCTTGATGCTATAAGCCCTGAAACTTATAGTGCTGTACGCGTTGGTAGCATTCATTTAGACAGAGTAACAAAAAATATTATGGATTTTTTAGAATTGAAAGAAAAAGGCGGATATAAACTGCCAGTGGTAGGTGTTAGTTTTTGTAAAGTAAAACAAAATGAACATGAAGTTGATCGATTTATAAACTTCTGGAGAGATAAAGTTGATTTAATTTCTATTCAACAATTTGTGCCTCCGACAACTGATAAGGAAAAGTACAAAAAATATTATGCAAGTGATCAATACAATGAAAAGCCTGTTAAAAAATTCCATTGTCCTCAGCCATACCAACGGCTTACTTTCAGAAATGAATATATGTATCCATGTTGTGTGAGTTTTAATAAAGATTTAAATCTTGGATCATTTAAAAATAAGTCAATTTATCAAGCGTGGAATTCTGAAAAAATGAACGTTTTAAGAGGGATTAGTAAATCTGGAGAATTTTTTAAAAATAAGACCTGCAAAGATTGCGTTAATCTAATTTTTCCACCACGAGAAACAGATCAATTCTTAAATCAATAATACTGCATATTTAAATAGCATAAAGATTTCAATTCAAAATAGTCCAATTTTTATAAGTCTTATTTCACAAAGCTTTCAATTATTTTTTCCAGAGATTAAATTGTCTTCAACACATTCAAAAATAAAATGACCAAGAAATATATGTATTTCCTGTATTGTTGACGTGATTTTACTTTTTGCAACTAGTGAATGGTTGACTAATTTTTTTGCTTTTCCTCCAGCACCACCTAAAAGTCCAACACTTTGGATACCTAGTTTTTTTGCTTCTTTCAAAACTTCCAAAATATTTTGAGAATTTCCAGTTGTTGAAATTACTATAAGTATATCCTCTTTCTGACCAAGAGCCCTTAAATTTCTAGAAAAAAGATATTTAAAATTATAATCATTTGATAAAGCTGTTATTGTAGAAGTATCTTGAGCAAGAGTAATTGCTGGCAGTGGGGCTCGATTAACATTTGGTCTTAATCTAACCAAAAATTCAGCTGCTAAATGTTGAGCATCTGCCGCTGAACCACCATTTCCACATAAAATTAATTTACCTCCAGATTTCAAACTTTTTGAAAGTATATCAATTATTTCAAATATCTTTTTTTCATCATTAATTATTTTTTTATGAGTAATTATGCTTTTTTTAATTTTATCACCAAGTTTCTTTTTTAAATTATTTTTCATATAATAGTCCTGCCTCCATCAATTAAAATATTTTGACCATTTATAAATGAGTTATTTTTATCAAGTAAAAAATCTATTGAAGGTAAAATATTTTCCCTATTAGCCATTTTTCCAGCTGGAATAATTTTTTTTAATTCACTTTCAAATTTTTTCGGATGATTATTGTAAATAGGACCTGGAGATATCATATTTACATTAACATTATATTTAGCATAAAGTGAGGCATAGTATTTTATCATCCCATATAGGGCATGTTTAATAATTGGATAAGAAGGTGGTTTAATAAATTTTCCAAAAGCTTTTTTATATATATTTTGATTTGGAGCAATTACTGAAAGATCTGATCCAAGAATTAAAAATTTACCATTTTTTTTTTTTACCATTTCCTCACCAAAATATTTGAATAAATTGAGGTTTCCATTGATGCTGACATCAATTTCTTTTTGCCAAAATTTTTTATCATTTATGTATTTATTTTTATTTCCATTAGATACAGGCTTAGAGTCTATTGCAGCCAAACTAATTACATTGTTTATAAAAATTTTATTTCTTTTAAGCTTTAAAAAATAGTCCTTTACATTTTTCTCTTTTGAAATATCTAATTGGTAAATAATTATATTATTATTTTTTTTTTCTATCACCTTAAGAGGTTTAGTTTGAATATCTGTTGCGTAAATTTTGTTTCTATTAGACAAGTAACTTGTAACTTTTGTTCCTAAAAAACCAGCAGCTCCTGTAATTAATATGTTGCTCATAATATTTTTAATTAGATGAATTTACTAAAAATCCACCATCGATTGTTATTTCTTGGCCTGTTATATATTTTGAATAATCACTAGCTAAAAAAATTATTAAATTAACTAATTCTTCAACCTTTCCATACCTATTAAGTAAAATCCTATTTAGTCTTTGTTTTTTTATATTTAATTTCTTTGAACTTTTACTGGTCATACCAATATTAAAGTAACCAGGCAATATAGCATTGCTAGTAATGCCATATTTACCAAAATCTATCGCAATAGATTTTGTCAATGCTAAAAGCCCTGATTTAGAGGATGTGTATCCAGGATTATTTGAAAAAGCAGATTTTGCACCAATACTAGAAATATTTAAAATTTTTCCTTTAATTTTTTTTTCTCTCATTAGTTTGGAAAAAAAATAAGCTATATAAAATGCAGAACTTAAATTCACATTAAGTGTTTTTTTAAAATTTTTCATATCTTCATTTAAATTTTTAATTAGCTGTAAACTTACACTCGCATTATTAATCACAACATCTATTTTTTTTATTTTTTTTTTTATATTAATTAAACAATTTTTTAAATTGTCTTCATTTTCAAGATCACACTTAAAATGAAAATATTTTCCTTTCTTATTTTTTGAAAATATGTTTTTTTTATTAGATATTCCTACCACTTTACAACCTTGATTTAGAAAAGAATAAGCAATTTCTTTTCCAATACCTCTACTTGAACCTGTTACTAAAATAGTTTTGTTTTTTAGAGATTTTACATACAACATTTTTTAAGATATATCCTAAAATTGAACATTAAGAAATTCAATAATAAATCAATGACAATTACTATAATTGAAAGTGTTCCTGCAGCTCCACATCTTGAAACAGCCGGGGAAATTGCTTTAAAGTATAAAGCAAAAAAAAAAAATGTAAATTTTTGTTGGATAGGATCAAATTTGCCATGGAACGATTGGGAACTAAAGAAAGTACAAAAATTATTTGGTGGATCTTATCAACGAAAATTAAATAATTTTTTTAAAATTTTAGAAGAAAAAAAAATAACAACTTATCAAATCGATGAAATAAAATATTTGGAAAAAAAAATTAAATTAGCAAATGCCTTCAATGGAAATTTAGATAAGTTAAAGCAATTCAAATATCGTAGAGCTCCTATAGGAATTAGCGTTGCATCTTCGTTGATCTCATATTTTAAAAACGAAAACATAAATCCTTTAAAATGTAAAAAAAAGACAAGAAATTTACTTCTATCTTCAATGATTGTATTTGATAGATCATATGATTTTTTGAGAAAAAATAATCCAAAATCAATAATCACATTTAATAATAGATTCGCGACCTGTTTTCCAATTATTTGTGCCGCTGATATTTTGGGGATAAATATTAGGCATCATGAAAGAGGAAGTGAGATTAAAAAATATGAAATTTTTGAAAATGGAGTACACAACTTAGATGAAATTAGAGAAAAAATAAAACTATTTTGGAAAAAATCAAAAAACAAAGAAAAGATAAAAATTTCTGAAAAATTTTTTATCAATAAAATTAAAAATATTAAAACAAAATCAATTTCATATACAAAAAATCAAAAAAAAGGATTTCTTCCAAAACTTCCTGAAAATAAAAAAATTATTACCTTTTTTACTTCGAGAGATTACGAAAAAGCATCATTAATTAATTTGGAGCTCGATCAAAAAAAAATTTTTAAAAAATTTTATAAATTTATTAATCAGATGAGTGAATATCATCTAGTAATAAGAGTACACCCAAATAATTCTATATTTGCATCTAAAGATGATAGTTTTTGGAAAGAATTTGAGAATAACAACACTACTGTTATTCGATCTAATGAAAATTATGATACATATGCATTAATGCATAAGTCTAATTTTGTGGTATCTTATTCATCAAGTATTGTTGTTGAGTCTTCGTATTTTGACATACCAACTATTTCCTTAGGCAAATTTTGGTGGTCCGGTTTAAATATTTGTGGGGAACCTAAAAATATATCTGATTTAAAAAAAATATTAGAAAATAAAAAAAAAATAAAAAAAAGTAAGTTAAATTGCTTAAAAATAGCGTACTTTTTTGAGAATTTTGGAGTAGATTTTAAATATTTTATTCCAAAAAAAAACAAAAGTTTTAAATATAAAAACATTTCTTTAACCTGGAAATCAGATCTAATTATAATATTTCAAAATCTGTTTAGAAAATTACATGTCAAAGTTTAATTTTTTTGGTGGTTTTACATTTTTCCTAAAAATAAAGACTCGTATAAAAATTTGTTATTTTTAATATTTTCATCCCAAATTTCATAGCTTGGCCAATTATTATCTAATTTTGGTCTTGTATATGGATTGTAAAACTCATGCTTACCAAATATTGAGGAAGAAAAATATAATTCTAGAATAATTCTATAATTTTTTCCAACTTCAGCACCTCTGTGAAAAGCTCTTGTATTAGCGATGAAGCATTTACCTTTTTTTCCATAGAATGATTTTTTATCATAAATTTTTTCTTTTTTTAATTTCTCATCTGAAATTCTAAAGCTAATGTTATTATCATAGAATACTTTTTGATTAATATTATGTGAATTATCTATTATCTCAAATGGACCATCATTAATTTTGGTTACATCACTTAAGTATATTAACAGCTTTATATCACTAAGTTTGTTAACATCTCTATGCCATATTTGAGCATCATATTTTAAAGACTTTTTGACATTATTTGGAAAAGTAAGCCATGATGTTATGTCTAATAGTTTTGCTTTTTTATCTAATACGGTTTGAATTTTATCCTCCCACTTATTGATATATTCTGTGAGCATTTTAGAAATTTTATAATTAGAAAATATTTCTTGTTTAAATACATCAGCTCTAATTAAATCTTTCTTTTGTATATCCTGTATTCGAAAAGTATTATCTATTATAGAGAAATGTTCTTTCTTAATATGAAAATCAAGTTCTTGAAGATTGTACAATTTCATTTTTTCTATTTCATTTTTTAAATATTCTGCATCTTCAGACTTAATACTCTCCAATTCAAGATAGCTATTATTTATTTTACAATTATTCCTAATTTTTTTAGATAATAAATTATTTAAATATTCAGTAAATTTACCGTTGGAGATTCTATAAAGAATTCTCATTATTTGATAGGAAGAATTTTTATTAAGATGGCATTGATTAATTTTTTGATAACAAATATCAAAAAAAAAAATAAAAATGTAATATAACTTCTTCATAAATATTTTACAGTATAATAAATAATTCCAGAATAAAATAATATTAAAATCTTTTTGAGTGTATTTTTGAAACTAAAATATTTTTTTTGAAATTTATATAATTTTTTAGGCACACTATAAGTTTGCTTAAAGTTATCTAATTGATATTTTGAGTGTAAATATTTTATTGAATGTTTGTTTGAAAAAACAATTTTTTTTTTATTATCAATATAAATTAAATGATTATGAAACATATTTTTAAAAAAATAATTTTCATAAATAGAAGCTCTAGTCGATCTTAAAGATGTTAAAATAGATTTTTCACCTATATTTTTTAATAATTTTATTTTTTCTAAAGTCTTATTTTTTTTAAAAAAACTTCTTATAATTATATTTATATCCTTAGGTTTTAAAAATTTTTTATTTGTAATTTTTTTTTTTAAATTTGGAATTTTGATAAAAAATAACATTTTTATTTTATCATCTGCAAATATTTTATTATAATATTTTTCGTAATCTTTTTTTTTTATAAAATTGCTGTTAAAAAGTTTTACATATGGATATGGAGTTAAACCATGATCAGAAAAAAAAATTAAAACATCTTTATTTTCATTGTAATTTAATGAAGAGAGGTTTTTCTTAACCTCATCTGCAGAATTTTTAGCAGAATTTAAAATACCTTTGGTTGATCCTTTGTATGCTTCTTGACTATCGTGAAGAGAATAGTCATGTAATAATATTAAGAATTTTTTATTACTTTTTAACTTTTTTAATAAATTATTTTTCTTAATAAATTTATAAAGGTTATCATTTATTTTTTTATTTTTAAGATGTTTGTATTTAAAATTATGATTTATACTCTCTAAGTATCTTCCAAAGTAGCTATCAATTTTACTTTTTGGTCCACTATTTCTATAATAAATAGTTTCAAAACCGTTTATTTTTGCTATGGAACCTAAATTTGATTTTAATTTAAATGAGGTATTTAATTTCCAAGCATCACAGTAATTATCATATATATCCTCTCCAGCTATAGCATTGTAAGTTGTGGAATATGTCTCGCCGTATCCATAAACGTTATTGAAATAAAATGATTTATTAATCAGTTTGTCAATAAATGTTCTATTTTTTTCTTTTTCTTGAAAAAAAAAACTTTTGTTTCCCTTTAGAATGTTTGGAGAAAAACTGTCTAAAATATATATAATTATTTTCATTAAAATTAAGTTAATATATACAATTTTAATTATAAATTAAAATAACAACTATAAATCATGAAATCTTTTTTTAGCTTTTTTAAACTCATGGATCATGAGTTAAAAAAAGGTTTTTATATGTTAATTATAGTTCTAATTTTTTCTAGTGTTTTAGAGACATTAGGTATTGCACTTATATTTCCAATATTAAAATTTTTAATTGATCCTCAATACCTTAGAAATTTTGTTGAAATTTATTTACCGTTTATAGATTTTAAAAATTTTAGCAATAGTTTTTTAATTACAATATCTATTTTAATTGTTATTTTTGTTTTTGCTTTAAAAAATTTAATAATCTTTTCAATTTTATTTTATCAAAATTCTTATATAAAAAAATTTATTACAAAGATAACAAAAAAAATTTTTCAAAATTATCTTAATTTAGATTATTTTTTATATAAAAAAAAAAATCATTCAGCTATTATTAAAACACTTGATCATGATTCAGTTGTATTATTTAATAATTTAGTAAATTGCGCAACTTTAATTTCAGAATTTTTTTTTATTTTTTTAATTTGTTCTTTATTATTATTTCTAAGTCCAAAAGCAATGCTAATAACAGTAAGTTTTTTTATCATAGGTTCAGGATCTTTTCTGTTAATTACCAAAAAAAAAATTAAATTATGGGCTAATGATAAGAATAAAGCATCAGTTAAAAAAATTTCTAGCATAAAAGAAATGATTAATTCAATGAGAGAGTTAAAATTATATGATTTGAGAAATTTTTTTATAAAGGAATTTTCATTAATTAATTTTAATTACTTTAATGTTCATAGAAAACAAAATCTTATATATAACTTACCCAAACTTTGGATTGAAATTATAACCATAATTGCAGTTTTTATTTTAATTTATTTTTTAATAATTGTTCGAAGTGATCAAATTAATATTGTTGAAATTTTACCTCTACTTGGTTTGTATGTTGGTTCATCATTTAAATTAATACCTTCATTTAATAAAATTATTGTTTCATTACAATCATTGAGATTTATTCAACCGATTTTAAAAGAATACAACGATGAATATAATTTAAAAAATACAGACCAAAAAGATCGTTTTGAGAAAATAATTTTTGATCAAAATATTATTCTTAAAGATATAAATTTTTCATATGATCAAAAACCATTAATAAAAAATTTTAATTTAGAAATAAAAAAGGGTTTTAAATATGGTTTTTTTGGAAAAAGTGGTTCAGGCAAAAGTACTTTTTTAGATATCGTTTCAGGACTTATAGAACCAAACTCAGGGCAAATAACTATTGATAATAACTTATCTAATTTAAATTCTTTTAGTTGGAGAAAGAAAATTAATTATGCCTCACAAAATTCAATTCTCCTTAATTCTAATTTAAAAGATAATGTAATTTTAAATGCAGAATTTAATCAGCAAAAATACTTTGAATGTCTCAAATTAGCTGGATTAGGGCATGTTATTGAAAAAAAAATATTTGACGAGAATTTTATAATCGGCGAGAACTCCCAAAGAATATCTGGTGGAGAGAAACAACGAATAATTCTAGCTAGATTATTTTATATGAATAGAGAAATTCTTATTTTAGACGAAGCAACTAGCGCACTAGATAAAGAAACAGAAAAAGAGGTATTGTTTAACATTTTTGAGCACTATAAAGAGAGAACTATATTAGTAGCTTCCCATGATGAAAATGTATTAAAAAAATGTGATGAAGTCATATCTTTAGAAAAATTAAATCAGAAGAAATAATTTAATGAAATCAAATAAGATTAAATTACTTTTTTTAATAAATACTGTTACAGAATACACAAATAACTTTTACTCTGAATTGTTCAAAAAATATAATATTAGAGTTTTAGTTTTAAATCGAAACTATAAAAACTATAATTTTTCTATTACTGGAAAATATTATAATTTTCTAGATAAAAAAAAGAATAAAAAAAAAGAGTTAGAAAATTCAATTAAACGATTTTGCCCAACACATATAATTTTTGGAGGATACAGATTAAAATTTACACAATACATAAAGAATTTAATTAAGGGTAAAAATATAAGATATTACTATAACTTAGAAAGATTAAATAAAAAAGAAAAATTTAAATTTTTAATCGTAAATTATTTTTTAAAAAAAATTTTAAAAAATGCTAATGGAATAATTTCTATTGGAGAGGAGGCTAAAAAATTTTACAAAAGGTATAATAAAAATGTTTCAAATATTCCATACTCAATAAATGTTAGTAAATTCAAAAAAAAAAAATTAATTAATAAAAATAAAGTTAATTTTTTATTTGTTGGTCAATTAATTTACAGGAAAGGTTTTGATATGATTTTGAATATATTAAAAAATCATAAATATGAACAGTTCAATTTAAATATAGTAGGTGAAGGTCCCTACAGAGATCAAATTATAGAGTTGAGTAAAAAATTTAAAAATATAAAATATTTTAATTTTCAAAATAAAAAAGAATTAAAAAAAATTTATCTTAGTAATGATGTTTTAATTTTCCCGTCTAGATTTGATGGATGGGGAGTTGTGGCTTTGGAAGCAATGAATTATAATCTTGCAATTATCTCCTCTATGAATGTTGGTGTTAAAGAGGTATTTCCTAAAGAAAAAATATTAATTAAACCAAAAATTTCTAAATTATATAATAAAATTGAGAAGTTAATGAAAAACAAAAAACTTGTAATAAAACTTGGCAATAATAATAAAAAATCATTAATAAATTCACTATGTAATAGTAAAGTTGCAATTAGACACTTTAGTAATTTTATAAAAAATGAAAAATAAAAAACTATTAATTGAAGCTATTAGTACTAGCTCTGGAGGATCATTAGTACATTTAGGAAATATTTTAAATTATTTTGAAAAACAAAAATATTTTGATGAAATAGATGTACTCATACCAAAAGAAAGTATGAAATTTTTACCAAAAAAAAAAAAAATTAATTATATAAATAATAGTTTACTTGAAAAAAATCTGCTTTTTAGAATTTTTTGGCAAATTGTTGTGCTAAACATATTTATTTTATTCAGTAATTATAAATGTATTTTTGTTACTGGAAGTTCTCACTTTATATTATCAAATAAAGTAGTTACTATTAGTCAAAATTTATTACCTTTTAGTGACAAAGAAGTTAAAAAGTATTTTTTTTCCTTTTTTTTCTTAAAATTAAAATTATTAAAATTTACTCAAATAACCTCGTTTCGATTATCTAAAGGCATCATATTTTTACATGAGTACTCAAAAAAAATTATTCTAAAGCAGGTTGGCAATATAAATGCAAAGATCAAAGTAATTGCACATAGCGTTGACTTAAGAAAGAAAATTATCAATACGACTAAAGATAAAAAAATTAGACTTATTTATATATCAAACATTGATTATTATAAAAATCAGGATTTTGTGATTAATTCAATTATAGATTTATTTAAAAAAAAACCAAAATTAAGAAAAAAAATCTTTGTTGAATTTTATGGCAATTATTATAACCCAGCTTTAAAAGATTTTAATAAATTAATTTCTGAAAATAATAAATTTAGAAAAAATTTTAAATATTTTGGATTAAAAAGTAGAAGCCAAATATATAAAAATAAAAAAGGGTACACCACTATTTCTTTGTTCTCATCATCGTGCGAAAATTTTTCTGTTTCACTAATTGAGTCGATGGCAATTGGAGTTCCAATTCTATGTGTAAATTTACAGCCCATGAGTTCTGTTTTAGGTAATTCTGCTTTTTTTTATAAACATTTATCAATAAAAAATTTTCAAACACAATTGATTAAAATTATCAATAACAAAAAATTAAGAAAAAAAAAATCTAAGTTAGCTCTTGCAAAATCTAAAAAATATAAACCTGAATTTATGGCTATAGAAACTTACAAATTTTTATACTTAATGTCTAGATAATGGAAAAAAATAATAAATATATTTTAGGTTTGAATATTTACCATGGTGATTCTAGTGCATGTCTAATGAAAAATGGTGAAATAATTTTTGCAGTTGAAGAAGAGAGAATAAATAGGATAAAGCATTGGGCTGGGTTTCCAATTCAATCAATAAGAGCCTGCTTGAGATATGAGAATATATCATTTGAAGAAATTAATTTGATTGCAGTTAACTCAGATTATTTTTCAAATTTTTTTTCTAAAATTAAATATAGTCTAAGCAAGATAACAAATTTAAAATTTTTGATAAATAAAATTCATCATAAAATCAAAAAAAATTCTTTTGCAGGGTTATTAACTGATGAGTTTAATTTAAATAAAATTCCTAAGATTAAATATTATGATCACCATTTATGTCATATAGCTTCTGCTTATTATCCAAGTAATTTCAAAAAGTCATTACTAATATCAGCAGACGGTTTTGGTGATTTTGCTAGTACAGTTGCAGGTATAGCTCACAATGGCAAAATTGAAGTTAAAAATAAAATTCTTTTTCCTCATTCTTTAGGAATTTTTTACCAGGCTTTTACACAATTTTTAGGTTTTAAGAATTATGGAGATGAATATAAAGTAATGGGATTATCAGCATATGGAAAAAATAAATTTCAAAATGAATTAGAAAAAATTATCAAATCAAAAAATGGTTCATTTGCCTTAAATCTTAACTTTTTTGAACATCATAATAGAAATATTACCATGAAGTGGGAGGATGAAGCTCCAAAATTTGAAAATCTATATAGCAGTAAAATGAATGAATTATTTAAATATGATTTTGAAAATAATGATATTGGTCAAATTCATATGGATTTAGCAAAGAGTGTTCAAGATAAATTTGAAATACAAATTTTAGAATATATAAAATTTTATAAAAATAAATTTAATCTAGATTATCTTGCTTTATCAGGGGGGTGTGCAATGAATTCACTAGCTAACGGAAAAATCATACAAGAATTGAATTTTAAAGACACATACATTCCACCAGCGCCTGGTGACGCAGGCGGTGCAATTGGTGCTGCAATATTATGTAACAGAGATTTTTTTAATAACTCAAAAAAAATATATTCTTCCCCATATTTAGGTGAAAAATTTGAAGACAGAAAAATAAATGAAATATTTAATAAACTTAAATTGAATAATTCTACAATTTACTCAATAAAAAAATATGAAAGTGAAAATTTAGTAAATTTAGTTGCAAAATATATATATGAAAATAATGTTGTAGGGTGGTATCAAAATCGAATGGAGTGGGGACCTAGAGCATTAGGAAATAGGTCCATACTAGCAAATCCATGCAGTGAAAACATAAAAGATATTATAAACATAAAAATTAAAAGAAGAGAAAAATTTAGACCTTTTGCACCTTCAATTTTAAAAGAATATGTCTCAGATTGGTTTGAAGGTGATCAAAGTGTACCTTATATGAGTGTTGTTCTTAAAATTAAAAAAAATAAAAGAAAAATAATTCCTGCTGTAAGTCATTTTGATGGGACAGGTCGTTTACAGACGGTTGATCAAAACATCAATGGTTTATATTATAGTTTAATTAATTCTTTTCATAAAATTTCTGGGGTACCCATAGTTTTAAATACATCTTTTAATGAAAACGAACCTATTGTTAATACTCCAGAGGAGGCTATTGATTGTTTCTTAAGGACTAAAATGGATGTCTTAGTGATTGGTAATTATGTTTTAAAAAGATAAAATAAATTATCCTTGTGAAAAAAAAATTTTTAATAAGTATTTGGTCGGATCCAAGTAATTATATAAATTTATTATTTTTAATAAACCATATAGTAAGAAAAAAAATTAAAGTAATTTTAGTATGTCAGAAAATTGAGAGAAAAGAGGATTTCTATTACTTTGTTAAAAAATCAAATTATTTGAAAGTTATAGAAGTTAAACAAAAAAATAAAATTGGTTATTTATTTTTTTATAAATACAAATTTAATCTAATTAAAAAATTTAAACCGGATACTTTAATTTCAATTAATTTTATTTCATTGTTTTTTAGTAGTCTTATATATAAAAAAAAAATTAAGTGGATTTATTATAACTTCGATTTTAATTTAGCTAAGAAGTTAAATTTACATAATTTATTAGAAAAAAAAATTGTTAGATCTGTTAATTATGTTTTTTTACCTTCAAATTCAAGAGTATCTATTTATAAAAAAGAATTTAATAAAAAAAATAATATCTATCCTATTCATAATTGTTTTTCTAAATATTTTAATGTTAAAAAATATAAATTTCCAAAAAAATATAAATTTTTAGATAAAAGAAGATACTTAGTAAGACTAGGGTCTTTTTATAATTTTCATTATCTTGAAGAACTCGCATACTCAACAAAATTTTGGAAAAAAGATTATTATCTTGTTATGGCAGGTAAATCTTATGATAATTATTTTAGTAAACTTTCAAATTATGTCAAAAATAATAAATTAAAAAAAGTAATTTTATTGGAAAATATTTCATATAAGTTTTGGTTTAAATTATTAATGAATGCTAAAGCTGGCTTTGCTTTGTATCAGCCTATAAATATAAGCCATAAATTGATGGGGGGAACATCTCAAAAATTAAATAATTATATTTTTGCAAATATTCCATCCATTGTATCTAAATCGAAAGATACTATTAAGTTTAACAAAAATTATAATACATCAATTATTACCGATGGTGATTATAAACAAATTGCAGAAAAAACAAATTATATATTAAAAAATAAAAAAAATTACCAAAGTAAAGTAATAAGAAATAAACAAGCATTTTTGAAAACTTTCAATTTTGAAGAACAGATTAAAGATTTAGAAAAGCTAATTTTTTAAAATATGAATATAAATATTTTCATTAGAAAAAAAACTAAATACTATGAATACAGTATTGAAAGATTTGCAAAACAATTGGAAAAATCAAAAACTGAGCAAATTAATATTAATATAATAAGATGTCCTTTGACAAGTAAAGGTCTGATAAATAGAATTTACTTAATCATCTGGTCTTTTTTTCATCAAGGTGATGTTAATCATATTTTAGGAGATATAAATTTTATTTCTTTATTGATGAAAAAAGACAGAACTATCAATACTTTTTTAGATTGTAGATTATTAAACGAATTTAAAGGGTTCAAAAGGATAATTTATAAATTTTTTTGGTTTCATGTGCCAGTTATGAAATCAAATCTAACGACGTTTATTTCTAAATTTACAAAACTTCAAATAGAAAAAAATCTTAATAATAAAATTGATAGGTCTTACGTAATACCAGTACCATTATTTGATGATTTTATATTTAAAATAAATAAAAATAAAAAAAAAAAAATTTTAATTGTTGGTACTCTACCACATAAAAATATAGAAAATATGATTAAAAGTACAATTGGTCTAAATGTAGATCTAACTATTGTTGGTAAACTTAATACAAAATTAAAAACTTTGTGTCAGGATAAACAGATAGAGATCAAAAATTATGTATCTGTAAGTAACAATAAAATTAAACTACTTTATAAACAAAGTGATATTCTTTTAATGGTTTCAGAATACGAAGGTTTTGGTATGCCAATTCTAGAGGCACAGGCATCTGGTGTTGCTGTCATTACAAGCAATAAGGAACCCATGAAAAGTATTGCAGGCAAACATGCCCTTTTTTCCAATCCAAAAAAAATAAAGCAAATTAAAAATCAAATTATTAAAATTTTAGAGGATAAAAAATTATTTATTAAATTAATTAAACAAAGTAAGTTAAATTCTTCTTATTACTCATCAGATAAAATTTGTAAGAAATATCATCAACTTTATTTAAAATTACATAAATATGATAATTAAAAATTGCTTAGTTTGTAAAAAAAAAAATTAAAAAAATATCTTGATTTAGGAAAACAGCCTCTTGCAAATAATTTAAAAAAAACAATTAAAGTTCAGAAATTTCCTTTAGAGTTAATGTATTGTAGCAGTTGTTTTCATAATCAGTTATCTATTGAGATAAGTAAAGAAAAACTTTTTTCAAACTATCTGTATTTGTCGTCACAAAGTAAAACACTTCAAAATCATTTTGATAGTGCAGCAAAAAAATATATTAATTTGCTAAATTTAAATAAATATTCCTCAATAATTGATATTGGGTCAAATGATGGTATTGCATTAAATTATTACAAGATCAAAAACTATAAAAATTTTGTAGGAATTGAGCCAGCAAAAAACCTTTGTAAAATTGCTAATAAAAGAGGAATTAAAACAATAAATTCCTATTTGAATAAAGAATTATCTAAAAAATATTCTTGTTCGGCTGATCTTGTTACAGCTTCAAATGTATTCGCGCATAATAAAAATATAAAATTGTTAGCGAAATATTTATTATCTTTATTACGAAAAGACGGAGTACTTATAATCGAAGTACAATATATAATAGACATGTTAAAAAAGAATTTGTTTGATAATATTTATCATGAACATATTCACTACTGGTCACTTCATTCGTTAAACTATCTTTTTAAAAGTTTAGGATCTTCAATTTATAAAGTAGAAAAAATTAGTACACATGGAGGATCAATTAGATGTTATATTAAAAAAGGAATATTTACTCAAAATAAATCAGTAAAAAACTTGATTAAGAATGAAATTAGAATGAAAATAAGAACAATTAAAACATTTATAAATTTTTCAAAAAAATTAAAAGAAAAAAAAAATAATTTTAAAAAATTTTTAATAAACAATTCTAATAAAGTAATTGTAGGGTATGGCGCAGCTGCAAAAACCTCCACTCTCCTAAATTATTTAAAAATATCTGATAATATAAATTTTATAATTGATGATAATATTTTAAAACAAAATCGTTATATACCAGGTACAAGCATAAAGATTGTAAGCAAAAATAAAATTAAACAAAATATTGATTTTCTTATTGTTTTTGCATGGAATTATTTTAAAGAAATAAAAGAAAAAGTTAATTATGCTAAAAAAATAATTTCTATTAGACGTTTTTTTTAATTTTTTAAATTTTTTAGTGTATCTAACATTTAAGAATTAAATATGTTAAAAAAAAAATTATGATTACTGCAATTATAGGAAAAGAAAGTTTATTAACAAAACATCTAAAGTCGAAAAATAAAAAAAGTATTATTTTTTCTTCTAGATCAAATGAAGAAATAAATAAAATAATTAACTTTATTAATAAATCTAATAAAAAAATTAACTTAATTATGAATAATTTTTATCCTTCAGCATATATAAGTCAGTTACAAAGTAAGAACTACAGTAATTTTTATGAACAATCCATACTTCATAATGCAAAACTATTTTCCAAAATAAACCCAAAAAAAATAAATAAGATAATCTATTCAAGTAGTTCTGCAGTATACAACTCAATAAGAAAAGATTATCAATTTATAGATACAAATAATAAAAGTCTTTATTCATCAACTAAAATTGCTGCAGAAAATTTAATTTATAATTTTTGTTCGAAAAACAAAATTTCTTTTTTAATTTTAAGAATATTTAATATGTATTCTAATAATGAAGATAAGTTTTCTGTGGTATCCAAAATTTCAAAATCTTTAAAAAATAAGAGCGAAATTAAAATATTTAATGGTGGACAAAATATAAGAGATTATATTCATGTCAAAGATGTTGTTAAGTTGTATAATTATTTTTTAAATAAAAAAAATTTAAATAATTCAGTTCACGACATTGGTTTAGGCAAAGGAGTAAAATTAATAGATATAGTAGAATATGTTGGAAAAAAAAGGCTAAAGATAAAGAAAATTGATAAGACCATTGATGAAGTAGATGTTTCAATTGCATCAAATGATTATTTTCGAGATTTTAAGTTTTTAACTTTAGAAAATTATTTTTCATATTTAAAAAATAAAAATAAAAATAAAAATAAAATTAATTATTATAATCAACAAAATAAAAATTTATTACAGGACATTATTGAAGGACATATAATTTATGGAACTGGTAATGCAGGTAAACAAGTTTATCAAGGTCTGATAAGTCAAAATCAAAAAGTATACTGTTTTGTAGACGATAATATTAACAAACAAAATAAAACTATATATGGAATTAAAATTATTTCAAAAAAAGATTTAGAATATTTATCAAAAGTAAAGATAGTTAAAAGCTTAATTATTGCAATTCCAACACTTACTGAAAAAAAATTTCAAATCATTAAAGACACATTTTCACAATATATAAATGAAATATCATTTATACCTTTAAAAAAAACACTTAAATCCGAAATTATTTCTTTAACAGATTTAACAGACATTGGAACGGACGAAATTCTTGGTAAAAAAAAAAGAGTTATCAATTATAGAAATTTTAACAAAGAATTTAAAAATAAAAATATACTAGTTACAGGTGCTGCAGGATCTATAGGTTCTCAAATGGTTAGACAGCTTTTAAATACAAACTCAAAAAAAATCATAGGTTACGACAATTCAGAAATTAATTTATTCAATTTGAAAAATGAATTAAAAAATTTTAATAAAGTAAAGCTTCATTTAGGTGATATACTTGATAATAGTTTTTTAGATTACGTGGTTAAAAAAGAAAAAATTAACTTAATATTTCATGCAGCAGCCTTTAAACATGTTGGAATTTTGCAAGATAACGTCCAATCAGCAATCAGAAATAATATTTTTGGTACTTATTCAGTTTTAAATATTGCAAAAAAGTATAATGTGCCAGTAGTTACTATTTCAACTGATAAAGCAGTTAAACCTACAAGTATTTTGGGTCTGACAAAAAGAATTTCTGAGTTGTTGTGCTTGAAATTCAATACAAAAAATTTTTCATCAAAAGTTGTTAGATTTGGAAATGTTTTTGGAAGCATAGGATCTGCAGTGCCAACGTTTATAAATCAGATTAATAATAGACTCCCTATTACAATTACACATAAAAATGTAACCAGATTTTTTATGACTACAAATGAAGCCTGTTTTCTACTAATGTCATCATTGAAAATAAATAAGCCAAATAATATTCTTGTTCTAAATATGGGGAAACCTATAAAAATTATTAATATTATAGAATCCTTAATTGAGTTAAGAAAAAAAATCGAACCAGATTATTCATATCAGATAAAAGAGATTGGATTACAAAAGGGTGAAAAAATGAACGAAGAGCTTACTACAAATAATCGAATAAAAAAGACAAATAATAAAGATATTAATATTGCAACTGATCCAGTTTATTCTAATAAACAAATAGACAATTTAATGGATAAATTAAAAAAAAATAATAATCCATTATCATTTATTAAATTAATGAAAAATTTTCTATCACAAGATTATAAATAAAATTGAAGTTTTCTATCATAATTGCAACATTAAATAATCAAGATACTATAGAAAAAAATCTTGAATCGATAAAAAACCAAACTTTCAAAGATTATGAATTAATAATAATTGATGGTGGTTCTAAAGACACTACAATTAATAAAATCAAAAAAAAACAATTTCAAAATATTAAAATCAAATTTCAACCCAGCAAAGGGGTATACAACGCCTTCAACGAGGGAATTCAGGTTGCTACTGGTGAAATAATAATAATTTTAAATGCAGATGATTTTTTTGAAAAAGAGCATGCATTAGAAAAAATTAATGAACAATTTAATAAAGATTTCGAATTAAAGTTATTGATGAGCAATATTAAAATTGTAAATAATAGCAATAAAACTATTAGGGTTTATAAAAATAACTTTTTTAAAAAATACTTATTTTATTTTGGTTGTATGCCTCCACATCCTGGTATATTTGCTAAAAAGGATATTTATAAAAAATTTGGTTATTTTAATGAAGAATTTAAAAATGCAGGTGACTTTGAATTCTTATTAAGAGTGATCGGCAGGGGAAACATATCATATAAAAAAATTGATGATTTTTTGGTGACTATGAGGCATGGAGGTAAAAGTAATAAAAATTTAAAGAGTTATTTTGTTAACACAGTTGAAATTAAAAAAGCATTAAAGATTAATAGTTATTTTTCTAGTTATTTTCTAATAACGATCAGATTCATAATTAAACTATTTCAATTTAGACTGTGAAAATGAAAATCTTAATTATTGGAGAAAACAATCCTCTTTCTTTGGAAAGAATATATAAAAAAAATTTTAGGTTACTTAAAAATAAAAAAGTAGATATTTGTTCATTTTGGATACCAAGAAATTTTTTTTTAAAAAAATTTATTAATTTTCAAGAAAAATATTTGTACTTTATTTATAGCTATATCCAAAATTTTTTATTAAAGAAAAAATTAAAAAATGATTTTACTTTGTATGATCTAGCTATAGTTTTTAATGGCTATTACATGAATAAAAAAATTATAGAATTTATAAAAAAAGAAATATCACATAAAGTAGTAAATGTTCAAACAGATAATATATTTTTTAAAAAGAATACATTACTTAAACATATTAATACTTTTGATAGAGTATATATTTGGTCAAAAAATCTAAGGAAAGAAATCCTTAAGAAATGTATAATAAAGAAAAGTAAAGTTTTATTTCTTCCATTTGGGTATGATCAGTCCCACAATTTAGTAAAAAAAATAGTTATAAATGACAAAATATTATTTTATGGAGCTTGGGATAAAAAAAGAGAAAATTTTTTAAGTAAAATTGACAACAAAATTTTAAAAATTTATGGAAATAAATGGGAAAATGCACAAGCAAGTTTTAAAAAAAAATTTAGTATAAATAAAAGTCTAACAGGAAAAAAATTAGTTAAGGAAATTTCAAGATCATTAATTTGTTTAAATTTGTTTAGAGATCAAGCAAAAAACTTTATTAACATGAGAACGTTTGAAATAATTGGTTATGGTGGAAGTTTACTTTCCGAATATTCAAAGGAACAATCAGAATTTTTTAAAAATTATAGAAATTTAAAGTATTTTAGAGATATAAAAGATATTAATAATATTTACAAAAAAATTTTATCAGAAAAAAAATTACTGCTTAAAGCAAGACAAAAGAATAAAATAAAAATAAAAAAACATGATTATTTACACAGAGCTAAATTCATTTTAAGTAATGAAAAAATTCTTACTAGTTAATAAAATTTATTTTTTTTCTTTATCGATTTTATCTTTCAGTTTATTAATATTTAATTTTAATAAAAATAATTTATCTATCGATAGCGAAATTGGCCTAATAACTTTATTTTTAATATTCGTAATTTTTTTATTTAATTACGTTTTTATTATAAAAGAAACTATATCTGAATATCCAATTAATATTTTTTTTAATTTATATATATTAATTAATATTTTAGTCTTTACATATAATTTTAATTATATTTACGATAATACCTACTTTAATATATTTTATCATGAACAGAATGAACCATATATAGATTTTTATATTTTTTTAGAGTTATATAAAAAGGCAATAGTAATTGTTTTATTAACAGTAATATTCTTAAATTTTGGTTTTATATTAACAAAAAAATTAATTAAAAATAAAATTTTCAATTTTTTTCCTGAACTTAAAGAGCAAGATTTTTTAAGATTAATTTTTTTTCTTTTAATAATTAAACTTATTTCTATATTTATTTTTTTATTCTTTAATATAATTGTTCCTGAATTAATAAACCCAATTAATTTACTTATTGTTGGAATAAGTTTTTATTCACTCATTCATTTTGAAAAAAATAAATTGATTAATATTTTTATAATTTTGTTTATTTTTTTTGAGAATATTTTTTTAACATATGCTATATACAAAAATATAATTTTATTAGTAATTTGTTTTATTATTATTTATAATTACAAAAAAAAAATTTCTTTAATAATATTTTGCTTAATTTTGGTGTGGGTTTTTTTAGGACAGACATTTAAAGTAAATTTTAGACAAAACCAAGTTAATAATGCAACTGTTCAAGAACAAAATTTAAACAATAATACTGAAGTTGAAGTTCAAGAATTAAACTTAAAAATACCAGAATTTAATCCCAGACCAGTAGTTTTAAGATTGACAGAGCCAGTAGTATCATTGATCAGAATTAAAGACTTAGAAAGAATTAAAAAAAAAATAGTAAAGAAAGATACTATTAGTATAATGGCATATTCATTAATACCAAGACTATTTTATAAAGATAAACCGGAACAAGATTTTGCTGTTTGGTATACTGATTATTTTTTCAATGTTTATCAATTAAATGAAAATGCAAAAAAGACAGTTACATATAACATTTTTTGGCCATCTGATTTTTATTTAAATTTTAATTACTATGGATCGATAATTTTATCTTTTATTTTTGGTTTTATTTTATCGTTAATTTCAAAGATTTTAACAAATTTTCAGTCTAGTAAACTTCATTTCCTTTTTGGTTTATCAATTATTTCTGGTTTGACATTTCCAGATTACAACATTTCTTTAATGTTATCTCCGGTTTTACTTAAGACAATAATTTTATTTATATTACTAAAAATTTTAATTTTACTTATAAAAAGATGAAAAGAAAAATACTAGTCATCAGTCATGATTTTGTAAAAAAAGTTAATATTAAAATTTATGAAAAATTGGGATTAGAAAAAAATATTTCTTTGATGTGTATAAGGCCTAAGAAATTAAAAATAAATGGAAAAAATTTTTCAAAAGATTTTAAAAAAAACGATAGTAATATTAAAATTATAGAGAAAAGTATTAAGTTTAATTCACTCAGGTTCTTATTCTTTAGTAATGTAATTGAAATTATAAAATCTTTTAAACCTAAGGAGATTATTATACATAATGACCCCATTTCGTTTCAGGTATTTATATTAATTATTTATTCTTTTGTGTTTAATTACTCTATCTATTGTGTATCAAATGAAAACAATATTATTACTAATAAAAAAAAATTTAATAGATCTAAATTGGCAAGAGTTATTTTATTATTTTTTTTAAACTTAATAATTAAAAATAAGATAAAAAAAATTTTTTGCATTTCTAAACATATTAAGAAAAATTATGATTTTCTTGGATATAGAAAAAAAACCGTTTTATTACCTTTAGGTTTTGATGAAAAAATTTTTAAAAAAAAGAAAAGAAAAAGTAAAGAGAAAATTTTTATTATTTCTTATTTTGGTAGGATTACTAAGGATAAAGGCATACATATACTACTGCGAGCATTAGAAAAAGTAAAATTTAAGTTTAAATTTTTTTTAGATGTAACTCATGTAAATGATCATAAGTATTATAAAGAAATTCTAAATAGATTTGAACCAATTTTAAAAAAATCAAAAGTAAAAAAAATTAAATGTGACTATTTTCAAATTTCAAAATTTATGTCTGACTCTGATTTGGTTGTTTTACCCTCTATTTATGAAGAGCAATATGGAAGAGTAATACAAGAAGCAGTTGCCTCAGGATCACTAGTGATAGGGTCTGATGTAGGAGCCATTCCTGAGATATTAAAAGATAAAGATCTTCTTTTTAAAAATCAGCACCATAATGAATTAGCCTATAAAATTAATAAATTAAAAAATAGAAATTTTTATGAAACTAAAATAAACACTCTTTATAGAAGGATTATGAAAGAAAGAACTTTAGAAAAACAATTAGTAATTTTAAAAAAAATATTTGCATGAAAGTAGTTATTTTAGCTGGTGGTAAAGGTTCAAGAATATCATATTTTACTCAAAAAATTCCAAAACCAATGGTTGAAATTGGAGGTAATCCAATGCTTACTCATATTATGCGTTATTTTAAAAATTATGGTTTTGATGATTTTATAATAGCTGCAGGGTATAAAAAAATAATAATAGATAAGCATTATAAAAATTCAAAGGAATTTAAAAAAATTAGGATAATTGACACTGGAAATAATACCCAAACTGGAGGAAGACTTTTGAAATTAAAAAAATTACTTCAAGAGGATAAAAATTTTTTTATGACTTACGGAGATGGAATTACTAACTTAAATTTGAAAAAACTTCTCAATTTTCATAATTTACATAAAAAAAAGGCTACTGTTACAGCCGTTAGACCACCAGTAAAATTTGGTGAAATGAAAATTGGAAAAAATCATCGTGTTAATTCATTTTTGGAAAAACCAAATTTAAATAGCGGGTGGATTAATGGAGGATTTTTTGTTTTGAATAAAGATATTTTTAATTATATAAAAAATTATCAAATAATTTTTGAAAAAGAGCCTTTAATAAATTTAACGAAAAAAAAAGAATTAGTAGCTTTTAAGTACAAAAAATATTGGAAATGTATGGATAATTTAAATGAAAAAGAACAATTAGATAAAATTTATAAGAAGTATAAATCTATATGGAAAATAAAATAATACTAAACTCTACAGAATTAACTGGAATTATGGGTAAGCAAGAAATGGAAAAGCTTTCCATTGAGATAGGTAAAGAAAAATGGATGCAGTATAGAAAAGAATATGATGAAGCCTCTAATTTAAAATTACTTAATTATCCAATCCAACTAGATTTTGAATTAAATTCCTCTTGCAATATGAAATGCCCAATGTGTCCAATATCAGCAGAGTCTCCGAAGGGTAAAGGTAAAAAGACTTGGTTCGATTTTGAATTTTTTAAAGAAATATTAGAATACTCAGTTAAAAATGGAACTAAAGCTATTAAGTTAAATTATATAAATGAACCTTTAATCAGAAATGATTTGATTAAATTCATAGATTATGCAAAAAAAATAGGTGTCCTAGATATATATTTTAGCACTAATGGATTATTACTAAATGAAGAAATATCAAAAAAGTTAATATTATCTGGATTGACTAGAATTCAAATTTCTATAGACGCAACATCCCAGGAAACATATGATAAAGTTAGACCAGGTGGAGATTATAATAAAATAATCAAAAATGTTCATAATTTTATTAAAATAAGAGAAAATCTTAAAAAAAATCTGCCTTTAATTAGGGTAAATTTTGTAAAAACAGAATTCAATCATGAGGAACTTAAAGATTTTATAAATTTATGGAAAGACAAAGTTGATATGATTGGTATTCAAGAGTTTATTAAACCTACAAAAGTTACAAAAAAAATAACTGGAAATAGACAGAAAAGAGATAAGAAATTTCAGTGCTCATTTCCATTCAAACAGCTTGTGATTAACAATGAGAGAAAAGTTTTACCTTGTTGTACATTTTGGGGTGAGGAACTAGAATTAAATGAAATTAGTAAGCCTGAAGATTTACAAAAGGCATGGAATAGTGAAAAAATAAATTATTTAAGAAAAAAACACTTGGAGGGAAAATATCAAGATATCCCACAATGCAACAAGTGTGTTAATGGTTGAAAATAATATATTTTGTGAAACTATTTATACATATTGGTTTACCAAAAACAGCAGTTACAACCTTTAGTTATTTATTTGAAACATCAAATGAAATAAATTTTTTAGGAAGACCCTTAGATCCCATTTACGAAAATATATGGCAAAGTATGATGTTTGATAATGATAAAAAATATAAAAAAAAATTAATTAGAGAAAATCAAAATATTTTAAATTCACTATCAAAAAAAAAAGTTAATATTTTATTAATAGAAGGAATAACAGATCCTTTATTTTCAATTAACAAGGTTGATTATATTAAAAGATTAAAATTATTAAAAGATACACTAAAACCAAAAGTTCAAATAAAAATTTTATTTGTTATTAGAAATCAAGCAGATTTTATATTCTCAAGATTTATTGAAAGTCCAAAATTTTTTCAAAATTATAATAAAAAATGGATGAATTTTGAAATAATAAAAAATACGTTTAAAAAAAAAAAAATGGAAAGAAAAAGTAAAAATTTTTATGTTTATTTTAATTTTTATAAAATATGTAGAGAATTAGTAAGTTCATTCGGAAAGAAAAATGTTAATTTTTTATTATACGAGCAAATAAAATATGAAAAAAAAATATTTTCTAGGAAACTTTCTAACATTTTAGGAATAAGTTATAAAAATATAAATAACATATTTTTAAAAAATACGTTGAATCAATCTGTAAGAATTAAAAAAAATATTTTTATAAGTAAAAAATACCAACTAAATAATATCATTATTGATAATTTTATTTACAAAAAAGTAAATAAAAAAATTCCAAGAAATTTAAAATTTTTAATTAAAAATCTTATTATTAAAATAGATAAGTTTTTTTATAAATTCATAATTATTTTTCTTCCAAATTATAAAATAGAAATGAATGAACAGGAAAGATACTTAATTAGAAAATTTTTTTGTATTGATAACAAAAAATTAGAAAAAAGTTTTAAGATAAATTTAAAAAAATATAATTATTACTAATAAAGATTAATTTGTGAGTCTAATATGTATTTAAAAGCTGAAAAATTTTTGTATTATTTAATATTAATTCTACCTTTATCTTTAGTTTCAGGTCCTTTTTTACCAGATTTAATTGTATCAATATCTTCCATAATTTTCTTATTAATTTTATTTAATAAAAAAGAGATAATTTTTTTAAAAAATGATTTTTTTATAATTATTTTTATTTTTTATTGTTTTATAGTAATTAATTCTATCTTTTCTGAACAAAAATTATTGAGTTTAAAAAATACTTCTTTTTATTTTAGATTTTTCATATTTGCATTTGTATTAAAGTATTTTATATTAAATAAAAAAAATTTTCTTAAAAACTTCTCAATTTCAATTTTTTTTACTCTTGTTATCATATCTTGTGATGCAATTATTGAGTTTTTCTTAAGAACTCATTGGCTTTTTGATAAATCAAATCATGCAGAATTTACAGTGAGCAACAGAATTAGTGGGTTATTCGATGAAGAGTACATATTGGGTGGATTTATTTTATCCTTTTTCCCACTTTCAATAATATTAATTAAAAAATTTTTTACAAAAAAAAAATTGAATAATAATTTATTGTATTTTACATTTTTAATAATTTTTATTTTTTCAATATTAATTTCTGGGGAAAGAGCAAGTTTTTCTAAACTATTAATTCTTCTCGTTTTCTTTTTTTTATATTCAAGAATATTGCCAAATCTAAAAGTGAAATTAATTAGTTTATTTTTTTTAATATCGATTGTTTTTTCTATTATCTTTTTAAATGAGAACTTAAAAGAGAGGTTAATTTATCAAACGTTAAACTCAGTTTTTCATATGAAAATCGAGGAAAAAATTAATGAAGAGAATGATATGGTCAGTTTTTTTAAAAATAAAAGTATAAGAGATTTAAAATTTACTTATTTTAGTATCGAGCACCATAATCACGCATTAATTTCTCTAAGAATGTTTGAAGATAAAAAATTTTTTGGTCATGGTGTGAAAATGTTTAGAGTTATGTGTTCTGAGGAAAAATATTATATAAATGATAGAGCATGCTCTACTCATTCACACGGCATAATTTTAACTTTTTTATCTGAGACAGGCTTAATTGGTTTAGTTTTTCTATTAATGGCTTATATATTTATTATAAAGAACTTTATAATTTCACAATCAATACTCGATAGAACTTTACTAATTAGTATATTCTTATATTTATTTCCACTGTTACCTTCAGGATATTTTTTTAATAATTATTACTCAATTATCCTCTATATTTTAATAGGAATATATATGGGAATAAAAAAAAGAATTTAATCTAAAATGAATATAAGTTTTTTATTATTTAATGTTATTTTTTTTAATTTATTAATATTTATTTTTTCTAAAAAGTTAATGTTCTTCTTTAACATTTATGACTATCCAGACTCTGGTAGAAAATTTCATAAAAAAAAAACTTCATTATTTGGAGGTACAGTAATTTTATTAAATATTATTTTTTTTTGTATTCTTAACTTTTTATTCGATTCGTCTTTAATAAAACAAATAAATTTAATTCAATTTTCGATTGGGTCTTTTTTATTTTATTTATTAGGTCTCATAGATGATAAGTATGATCTTAATTCAAATTTAAAATTTTTATTTGGAGTGGCCATTACTTTAATTGTTGTATTAATAGATCGAAATATTTTGATTGATAGATTAGTTTTTTCATCTTTTGATCTAGTCGTAAATCTAGGGGTATATTCACATATCTTTTCTATAATCTGTATAATCATTTTTATTAATGCGTTAAATATGTTTGACGGTATAAATTTACAAGCAGGGACTTATTGTTTCATTGTTATTTCCTCATTATTTTTCTTTTCTGATGAAGTAAATTTATTGTTAGTTATTAATATTTCTTTAGTGTTTTTTTTATATTTAAATTATAATTCGAAGTTATTTTTAGGTGATAGTGGCACTCATTTATTAGGATTTATAATTGCTTATTTAGTAATATATTCAGCTCAAGGTTCTGAATATGTTTTATTAACGGCTGATAAAATATTTATGATAATGATTTTACCTGGATTGGAGCTAATTAGACTCTTTTTTAAAAGAATTTTAAAAAAAAAACATCCATTTTCATCTGATAGAAATCATATTCACCACATATTACTGGATAATTTTAATGAAAATCAAACTTTAACAATTTTAAATTTATTAAATGTTATTCCAGTAATGTTTATAATTATTTTTAATAGTTATTATCACTTTGTTATATTCTTATTTATAATTATCTATTTAATAATAATTAAAAAATATCAAAAAAGTGAAAAATAAAATTTTAATTACAGGTGGAGCAGGCTTTATAGGAAGCTATTTGATAAAAAAAATAAGAACTAAAAATAACCTAATTGTAATTGATAAAAAAAAAAATAGAAAACTTATTAATAAATTTAAAACATTAGGAATTAAATATATACAAGGAAATCTAGAAAATAAAAAAATTTCAAAAATAATATACAAAGATATAAAATTAATTTATCATCTTGCTGGAACAGTTAAAGTACCAAGTACAGATATAAATTTAGATTTAACAAAAGAACAAAGAATTTACAATGAGGCAATAAATATATTGAAAAATTTAATTAAATACTCTGATAAAAATGTAAAGATAATTTTTCCATCAACACATTTAGTTTTTGAAAACTGTAAAAAAAATAAAAAAATATTTTATGAAAACTCTAAAACATTACCATATTTAGCTTACTCAAGAAGCAAACTTAAATGCGAGGAAATGCTAATTAAAAGTGGCTTAAAATATAATATTTTGAGATTAGGGTCTGTTTATGGATATTCGAAAGATGAAAAAAGAATGTTTAATTTACCAAATCTTTTTCCATTAAGAGCAAAAAAAAATCTTGATTTAAAATTATTTTCAAAAGGTATACAAATAAAAAGTATTATTTCAGTGAAAGATGTTGCTAATTCAATGATCTATCTTTCAAAAAAAAAGTTTAAAAATGAAATTTATCATTTAGTCTCTCAGCACCTAACAGTAAGACAAATTGGCCAAATCTGTAAAGTGTTTAATAATAAAATAAAATTGATATCAACAAATGACAAAATACCCTACACAGGCTACTTTATGAATTCAAACAAAATAATTAAAACAAAATTCCAGTACAGGCATTTTTATAAAGATTTTGCAAAAGAAATTATTTTAAAAAATTAATTTTTTAAAAAAATTACATCATAATTGTTGAATTTTCTATGACTTATTTTATCTGAAAAATAACTTGTGCAGGGTGAAAAATTTTTTTTATTATACATACATTCATTTTTTTTTATGAAAACTGAAAATTCATTTCCTAAATTCATTTTTAGAGGATCTTCTTTTATTTGATTTGGTAGAAAAGAATAAATATTAGGCCAGATTGACCCGCTTTCATAATTATTATTTATTCTTATTAACTGCTTAGTACAAAAAATAATTAAACAAATAGTTATAATATTTTTGAATAATTTTATTAAAAATCTAGTGTCAAATCTAAAAATAAAGTATGAAAAAACTATTATTAAAAAAGATATTAAATATGAATAACCGTATCTATATAAAGGAAATTTTAATATAAAAATAATATTTGATAAAAATAAAATAAAAATTAAAAATATTATTTTTTCTTTATAAAATTTGTAAAATTTAAATTTTTTAAATTTTTCTTTTTTAAAATAATTAATAGAAATAATTAATAGAGATAAAAATATTAAATAAGGTATAATTATTTTCAATATATATTTTAAATGTTTTTTTGACCAAGCCTCAAGCCAGTTAAATCCCATAACAAACTTTTTTTGATCTATTTCTAAATTATCTCTGTCAGGCCATCCTTTTGCCCAAGCTTCACCTAAAATTTTTTGTTCTTTTATTAACTTTATATTAGACCAATAAATATTTTTTGAACACGTCTTTTCAACAGGGAATATTAAACAACCTGAAACTAAAAAATTTTTTGTTAACCACAATAATAACAATAATAAAGGAAATGAAAAAATTATTTTTAGTCTTTCTTTACATTTTAAAAATACATACAATGGAAAAAGAAATGATAAACCAAGTGTAATTTTATTTAAAAATATAAATACTGAAATCAGACTTGTTTTATATAAACTTGTATAATTTTCTTTAGCTTTAAAAAATATTGATATTAAATAAAAAAATAATAAATGAGCTACAGCATCATTCCCAAAACCACTGTATCTGTTTACTTTAAAAGTTATATATATTATTACTGCAATACTAAAAAAAATTTCTATATTAAAAACTTTATCCTTATTAATAAATTTAAAAACTTCTGATACAAAATAGAGTAAACAAAAAACCATTAAACTAGCAGATGGTATTAAAATTCCTTGAACACCAAAAAGATGATTAAAATTTATAGCTGACAAATACTGCAATATAGATACATGACCAAATCTAGAATGGATGTTACTTAAACCAATAATAATTTTATTTTCATTTATTGTTTGTATATACGGTAAGTGATACAAACCAGCATCAGGGGTATTGATGTTGCTATAAGCAAGGATAAATATTGTAAATATAGACGTTATTAAAATAAAAATAATGTCTTTTTTATTGACAAAATTTTTTTTAATTAGAAAAAAGAATGGAATAGCTAGTATAATTGAGCAAACAATTGGACTTAGGGGAGAAATAAAATTAATTAAAATTGATAAAAATGATACAAAAATAGATCCATAAATACCAATTTCTTGAGTCGAAATTTGATAATTTCTAAAAAAAAATTTTTTAACAATTATACCATAAAAAAAAATATAACAATTTGTAAGAATTATTGATCCTATGAAAAACATTTTTTAATTAAAGGCAAATCGAGTTTTTTTTGGAGGAATAATCAAATATAACATGATAGGTTTATTTCATATAATCAACCTAGAAACTATTTTAATAAAACTTATGTTAAGTATTATTATACCTGTATTTAATGAAAAAAATAGTATTTTAAAAATAATAGAAAAAATTGAAAATATAGAAATTACAAAAGAAATTATTATTGTAGATGATTACTCATCAGACGGCACAAGAGAAATTTTGAAAAAAATTAACAGAGAAAACTATAAAATATTTTATCATGATAAAAACTTAGGTAAGGGAGCTGCAATTAAAACTGCAAAAACCCACATACGAGGAGACATAGTTATAATACAAGATGCTGATCTAGAATATGATCCAAAAGATTATAAAAAGCTAATCTTGCCGATCATTAATAATCAAGCTGAAGTTGTTTATGGATCAAGAGTTTTAGGTAAAAAAAGATATTTCGCTAAAAATTTTTCATCAATATATAGAATTTTTTTTAATCATATTTTGACGATAATTTCAAATTTTTTAAATAACCAACAATTAACAGATGCCCATACTTGTTATAAAACTTTTTCCTATAAGGTTTTCAACTCTATATATTTAGAAGAGAATGACTTTAGTTTTTGTCCTGAAGTTACAACAAAAATAAGTTTGAAAAAAATACCTATCATAGAAGTTCCGATCGAATATTATGGAAGATCTTATGAAGAGGGTAAAAAGATCAAACTTGTCGATGGAGTTAAAGCATTAAAAACATTAATAAAATATAGATTTATAAAAAAATGATAGAAAGTGCTAATATTAGTTCAATTAGAAATTTTAGCTTAGTTTCCTTTTTTATTTTTTTACTAATATTTATTTATCTATTATTTAAAAATCCAAAAAAAGCATTAATTAAAATTATATAAAATGTACACTTGTATATGAATAGAGTTTTTAATAAAATTAGAAAATGTAGAATTTGTGGTGAAAAAAAAATAAAAAAAATTCTTGATTTAGATGAACAGTATATTCAAGGATCATTTCTTAAACATAATTTACCTAAACCTTATTTAAAAAAAATACCACTTAAACTCGTTCTTTGTAAAAAATGTTCTCTTGTTCAACTTTTACATACAACTAATAAAGATATTTTGTATAGAAATTATTGGTACCAATCTGGAGTAAATAAAACGATGCGAGATCATTTAAAAAGCATTGTAGAAGTTCTATTAAAAATTCAAAAAAAGGAAAAAAAAAATTTAAAGGTTTTAGACATTGGATGTAATGATGGGACCTTATTAAAATGTTATCCAAAAAAATTTATTAAATACGGAATAGATCCAAGTCAAATTATAAATAAAATAAATAAAAAAAATATAAATACATTTAGAGATTTTTTTCCTGCTAAAAAAAAAAATTTTAGAAAATTAAATGTGAAATTTGATATTATTACATCTATTGCAATGTTTTATGATTTAAATAATCCAAATCATTTTGTAAGAAAAATAAGAGAAAAATTATCTAAAGATGGTATTTGGGTGTTTGAATTATCCTATATTGTTGACATGCTTGAATTAAATTCTTTTGATACGATATGCCATGAACACTTAGAATACTATTCTTTAATGAGTTTAAATTATTTAATGAAAAAACATAATCTTAAAATTTTTAAAATCATGAGAAATAAAATAAATGGGGGTAGTATTAGATGTTTTGTGACACATAATACAAATTTAGGCTTTGACAATAATAATGAAGAAAAAAAAATAAAAAAATTAATAGATTATGAAAAAAGAATTAAAATCAAAACAAATATACCTTATAAGAAATTTAAAAAACGTATTAATATTTTAAAAAAGAAAACTTTGGTATTATTAAAAAAAATAAATAATCAAAATAAAAAATTACACATTTATGGTGCATCGACAAAAGGGAATACTATTTTACAATGGTATGGAATTAACAATAATTTAATCAAATATGCTGCTGATAGAAATAAAGATAAATGGGGTGCTAAAACTATATCGAGTGATATTCATATAATTAGTGAAAAAAAATCTAAAAAACTCAATCCAGATTATTATTTTGTTTTACCGTGGCATTTTAAAAAAGAATTTTTGGAAAGAGAAAAAAAGTTTTTGAATAGTGGTGGAAAAATGATATTCCCATTACCCAGAATTAAAATTTATTAATATGAAAAAAAAAGCACTAATATTCGGAGTAACAGGTCAAGATGGAGCATATTTATCAAAGCTTTTAATTAATAAGGGATATATCGTTCACGGTGTTATTAGAAGAAGTTCAACCATAAATACTTATCGACTTAATGATATTTATAAAGATCCTTTCTCCTCAAAAAGAAATTTTATACTTCATTATGGTGATGTTACTGACTCAATTTCAATCATGAATTTAGTAAAAAAAATCAAACCCACAGAAATTTATAACTTAGCAGCACAATCACATGTTGCTGTATCATTTGAAATACCAGAATACACAACAAATGCGGACGCATTAGGTACACTTAGAATTTTAGAAGCTATAGTTAAAATTGATAAAAAAATAAAATTTTATCAAGCTGGAAGCTCTGAAATGTTTGGTAAAGTGGTTGAAACCCCGCAAACAGAAAAAACTCCATTTTATCCCAGAAGCCCTTATGGAGTTGCTAAAGTTTATTCTTATTGGATCACCACCAATTACAGAGAATCTTACAAAATTTTTGCATGCAATGGTATACTTTTTAACCATGAGAGCCCACTTCGAGGTGAAACATTTGTTACTAAGAAGGTAGTGAAGGCTTTGTGTAAAATAAAACACAATAAACAGAAAAAATTATTTTTAGGTAATATTTACGCAAAACGAGATTGGGGGCATGCAAAGGATTATGTTTTGGCTATGTGGAAAATGCTTCAGAATAAAAAACCTGATGATTTTGTTATTTGTACTGGAAAACAATATACCATCAAAGATTTTATAAATCGAGTTGCTAAGTTGTTAAAAATGAAAATTTTTTGGAGAGGAAAAGGAATAAATGAGAAAGCGTATGATGAAAACAACAATTGTATAATAGAATGTAATAAAAGATACTTTAGACCAGCTGAGGTTGATACTCTTAAAGGAGATTTTAGTAAAGCAAGAAGAATTTTGAAATGGAAACCTCAAAAAAATTTAGATCAATTAATTCGTGATATGGTATCATTCGAACTTAATTTAATAATTAAGTGATAACAAAAAACTCAAAAATTTTCATAGCAGGTCATAATGGAATGGTTGGTTCAGCTATTTTAAGGGCTCTAAGTCTCAGGGGATTTAAAAATATATATGTTTCTGAAAGAAAAAAATTAGATCTTAGAGATCAAAAAAAAGTTTTTAGCTATCTCAGAAAAATTAAACCAGATGGAGTAATAATTGCTGCTGCAACAGTTGGTGGTATTAATGCAAACAATTCTTTTAAAGCTGATTTCATTTATGATAACTTGATGATACAAAATAACCTAATACACGGTAGTTATCTTAGCAAAGTAAAAGATTTGATATTTTTAGGTTCAAGTTGTGTATACCCAAAAAAAGCCAGTCAACCTATAAAGGAAAATTATTTATTATCTAATTATTTAGAAAAGACCAATGAACCATATGCTGTTGCCAAAATTGCAGGCATAAAAATGTGTTCAAGTTATAACTTTCAATACAACTTAAATTACAAATGCTTAATGCCATGTAATTCATATGGAATAAACGATAATTATGATTTAAAAACTTCTCATTTTCTTCCAGCTTTAATAAAAAAAATTATTGATGCTATTTATTTAAAAAAAAACTTTATTAAGATATGGGGTTCAGGAAAACCTTTGAGAGAATTAATTTACTCTGATGATATAGCTGACGCTTGTATTTTTTTTTTACAAAAAAAAACAAAGCATACATTAATAAATATTGGTACGGGAAAAGATATGAGTATAAATGATTATGCTGTATTTATAATGAATCATTTAGGTGTCAATCTCAAAATAATTAATGAAAAAAATAAATTAGAGGGAACATTTAAAAAATTATTAGATGTATCATTAGCAAAAAAATATGGTTGGCAATATAAAACTCCATTAGAAAAAGGGATATCTTTGACTATTAATGATTATTTAGAGAATATTATATTAAAAAAAACAGATCAGATAACATAAATATTTGACTTTTAATCATTCCCTTACTATACGTTCATTGCCTGGTGATTATTGCGAGAGTGTAATACCTGATCCCATTTCGAACTCAGAAGTCAAGCCTTTCAGCGCCGATGGTACTCTGTCTCAAGACATGGAAGAGTAGGACATTGCCAGGCTTTTATCTAAATGAAAAATTTCTTAGTAGTTACTGGTGGAGCAGGTTTTGTTGGATCAAATCTAATCAAAATTTTAATATTAAAAACAAAATTTAACATACTAAGTATAGATAATTATTCATCTGGTAAAAAGCAAAACCATTTAAAAGAAGAGAGAGTAACTTACTTAAAAGGTAATACACTAGAAATAGAAAAATATTTAAAAAAATATAAATCAAAAATCCATACACTTTTTCATTTTGGAGAATTTGCAAGAATTTATCAAAGTTTTGAAAATCTTGACCAGTGTCTTGAGACTAATAGCATTAGCTCAAACGCAGTATTTAAGTTCTGTCTTAAAAATAAAATTAAATTAATATATTCTGCAACTTCTTCAACTTTAGGAAACAAAGGTTATGATAAAAATTTATCACCTTATGCATTTTCAAAATCAAAAAATTTAGAATTACTTAATAATTTAAAACAATGGTTTAATTTTAAATTTGAAGTTATTTATTTTTATAATGTTTACGGTCCAGGTCAAATATCTAAAGGTAAAATGGCCACAGTTATTGGAATATTTGAAGATTGCTATAAAAGAGGAAAACCTCTACCAGTAGTTAAACCTGGATCTCAATCAAGAAGATTTACTCATATAAGCGACAGTATTGATATGGTTTATCATGCATGGAAGAAAAATAAGTGCAGACATTATGCCATAACTCACAAAGAAAGCTGGACGGTATTAGAAGTAGCCAAAATGTTTAGCAATAAAATAAAATTTTTACCAAAAAGAAAAGGTGAAAGATATGCGTCAGCATTAACGAGAATAAATTTATCTAACAAGGTTATAAAAAAATATGGAAAAAAAAGCCTAAAGGACTACATAAAAAAAATTATTAAAAAATGAAGACTTTACAAGTTTAAAAAATATCTATATCAGATCATCATGAAAATCAAAAGTTCATTAAAGTCTATAAAAAAAAGAGATTTAAACTCTAAACTAGTAAGAAGAAGAGGAAGAGTTTATGTAATTAATAAAACTAATCCAAAATTTAAAGCAAGACAAAAGTAACTTT
>MDTG01316177.1_pt1 | contig 45759 bp, 44 predicted proteins | sample 811421 | NCBI WGS metagenome assembly MDTG01 (sample SAMN05326645, study PRJNA326480) | marine metagenome | isolation source: seawater | place: Pacific Ocean: South East | collected 2011 | reverse complement strand
TTCCGTGTCTTAAGACAAAGTACCATTGGCGCTGAAAGGCTTGACTTCCGAGTTCGGAATGGGATCGGGTATTACACTTTCGCAATAATCACCAGGCGTGGACAAATTAAAACAAAATCATTATTTGTCAACTTAATTAAGCAGGGAATCTATTCCGATTTCTGTATCTTTTTTTTTAAATAGTCAGAAATTGTTAATTTAAGACCTCTACTTAACGACGTCTTTGCTTTCCAGCCATAGTTAGTAGCTCTTGAAACATCTAATTTTTTTCTTAATGTGCCTTTAAAATTTTTTCTTATAAATTTTATTTTAAGATCTACACCAAGAGTTTTCATTATAAATTTTGCATAATCTAAAATATTCATTTCTAGATCTGATCCAATGTTTATTACATCATGTTTTGTTTTTTTATTCAAAAAATAAATTACAGCATCTGCAATATCATCACTAAAAATTAATTCTCGCAACGGAGTTCCATCACCCCACAAAGTAATGTAATTTTTATTTTTTGCTGTTGCATTTATTATTTTTTTTATTAATGCAGGAAAAAAATGAGAATTTTCAGGGTCATAATTGTCATTTTCACCGTATGCATTGCACGGTATTAAAGACAAATAATTTAAATTATATTGTTGATTATAACTTTCGCACATTTTTATCCCTGAAATTTTAGCTATTGCATAAGCATCGTTAGTTTTTTCAAGATAATTTGATAGCAGATAATTTTCTTTTAATGGTTGTTTACAGTTTTTAGGATATATGCAACTAGAGCCCAAAAAAATTAAATTTTTAACATTGTTAATATATGCACTGTGTATCAAATTATTTTGTATCATCAAATTATCGTATATAAAGTTTGCTTTATAATTATTATTAGCATTTATACCTCCAACTTTTGCAGCTGCGATAATAACTATTTTGGGTTTATTTTTTTTAAAAAATCTCTCAACTTGTTTTTGATTTCTTAGGTCAAGATTAGATTTATCGATTGTAATAATTCTTTTAAATTTTTTTTTTTTAAAGCCCTATATATAGCAGATCCTATCATTCCATTATGACCTGCAAGAAAAATTTTGGAATTTTTATTTAACATCTTTTATCAAATTGATTTCATGATTAATCATGTCATCAATTAAACTATCAATATTATGTTTTGGCTTCCATTTTAAAAGTTTTTTTGCTTTTTTACAATTACCTAGCAAAGTATTTACCTCTGCTGGTCTAAAATATTTTTTATCACACTCAATTATACAATTGCCATTTTTATCATAAGCTTTTTCATTTATATTTTTACCTTTCCAATTTAAAGAAATATTTAGCTTTTTTGCTGTTAAATTTACAAATTGTTTAATTGTATATTGTTTGCCTGTGGAAATTACAAAATCATCTGGCATCTTATATTGTAATATTTTCCAAATTGCTTCTACGTAATCTTCAGCGTGTCCCCAATCTCTTTTGGCATATAGATTTCCAAGAATGAGTTTTTTTTGTTTATTAAATTTAATGTTACACAAACCTCTTACAACTTTTCTTGTAACAAATGTTTCACCTCTTAGTGGACTTTCGTGATTAAATAAAATCCCATTACTTGCAAAGATATTATATGCCTCTCTATAATTAATAGTTATCCAATGTGAGTACAATTTTGCCACTCCATATGGACTTCTGGGATGAAAAGGTGTTTTTTCAGTTTGTGGAGTCTCTGATACTTTACCAAACATCTCAGAGCTACCAGCTTGGTAAAATTTAATTTTTTTATCAACCTTTAAAATTGCATCTAATATTCTCAATGTGCCTAATGCATCTGTATTAGATGTATATTCTGGTATATCAAATGAAACAGCTACATGAGATTGGGCAGCAAGATTATATATCTCATTTGGTTTTACATTTTTAATAATTGAAAATAAAGAATTTGAGTCTGTCATGTCTCCATAATGCAGTTTAAAACTTTGTCTGTGTTTTTTATTATTGTAAATGTCGTCTATTCTATGTGTATTTAAACTAGAAGATCTTCTCTTTACCCCGTGCACTATATAATTTTTTTTTAATAATAATCTAGTTAGATATGAACCATCTTGGCCAGTAATTCCAAAAATAAGAGCTATTTTTTTTTTTCATAAATTTTAAAATTATTAATTTAGAATTCTATATTTTATTAATGCATAAATTGCCTGAAAACCATCTTTAAATTTAATTTTTTTTCCTTCTTCAAAAGTTCTCCCATTATAAGTAATTGGTAATTCTAAAATATTTACTCCCAGGTTAGAAATTTTTGTAGTTACTTCTGGACAAAAACTGAATCCATTTTCCTCAAGACTGATTTTATCAAAAATATCTCTTGAAAAGACCTTATAGCAAGTATGTGCATCTGTAAGTTTTTGTTTATTAATTAAATTGGAAAAAATTGTTAAAACATGATTAAAAAAAATTCTATAAATTGAAGAAAAATTTTTTAAATTATACCTTTTTTTTCCTAATACTCTTGAACCATATACAACTTTATATCTATTGCGTAAAATCGGGAATATTAATTTTTTATAATCCTTAGGATCATACTCTAAATCAGCATCCTGAATAATGACGATTTGTCCATCAATATATTTTTTTGCTGTTTTTATACATGCTCCTTTTCCCATATTTTTTTTGTGAAAGATAACTTTATCAACAAATGAAGATTTAAAGTTTTTAATAATTTTTTTTGTTCCATCACTTGAACAATCATCAACTAAAATTATTTCTTTATTCGGTAGAGATTGTTTGTGAATTTTTGAAATAATTAAAGATATGGTCTTTTTTTCATTAAAACATGGTATTATTATTGAAATCTTTTTTTTATAATTTAACATATTAATTTATATGTATCTTTTATATAAATTAAATTTTAAATAAACTAAATACTTTATCTAATGAAAGTTATTAAATCTAAAATAAATAATATAACACATGGTAAAAATTTTCAGGTGGTAGAACCTGTGAATATTTATGGTGCTAAATTTGGATCTAACTGTTTTGTTGGACCTTTCTCTGAAATACAAAAAAATGTAACTATTGGTAATAATACAAGAGTACAATCACATACATTTATTTGTGAAAAAGTTAAAATTGGATCAAAATGTTTTATTGGACATGGTGTTGTTTTTATTAACGATAAGTTTGAGGATGGAAAACCGGCAGGCGGTAACAAAAAAAAATGGAAAAAAATAAATATTAGCAATAATGTTTATATTGGAAGCAATTCAACTATTCTTCCAGTAAAAATTTGTTCTAAAGTAGTAATTGGAGCTGGTTCAGTTGTAACTAAAGATATAAAATTACCTGGTAAATATGCTGGTAATCCTGCAAAGAAAATTTAATTAGAAAAAAAATTATAATAAATTATACACCTCAAGGCACTAAAACCATCTTTCCAAGTAATTTTTTTTCCTTCAGAATATTTTCGTCCATAATATTTTACACCTACCTCATAAATCTTAAGATTTTTTTTTGCAATCTTTGCTGTAATTTCAGGTTCAAAACCAAATCTATTTTCTTTCAAATTTATGTCCTTAATAGATTCTTTTTTAAAAACTTTGTAACCATTTTCCATATCGGTCAAATTTAAGTTTGAACACATATTGGATAAGACCGTGAGAAACAAATTTCCTAACCTATGCCAAAAATACAAAACTCTTTTTTCACTTGAACCAACAAATCTTGAACCAAAAACTACATCTGCCCCATTTTTTATTATAGGTTTCAATAATTTTTCATAGTCGCTAGGATCATATTCAAGATCTGCATCTTGAACTAACACTATTTCCTTAGATGATAATTCAATACCTCGTCTAACAGAATACCCCTTACCAAAATTTTTTTCATTTAAGCAAACTTTGATATTAGTCTTATCTAAGTTATTCAATTTTTCTCTAGTTCCATCAGTTGAACCATCATCAACAATAATAATTTCATAATCGTATGATTTTACATAGTTCTTTACATTTGAAATTACTTTTTCAATTGTTAAAACTTCATTAAAACAGGGTATTATTATTGATATATTCATTCAAATATTACTGGTTTTAAATTAATACTTAAATTAAATGTCTTAAAAATCAATGAAAATTTCATTAATCACATTAACATTCAATTCAGAAAAAACTATATACAAAACTTTAAAATCAATCAGAAAACAAAAAAATAATAATATAGAAAATATAATTATTGATGGTTCTTCGAATGATAAAACTTTAGACATAATTAAAAAATTTAAAATCAAGAATACTGTCTTACATTCAAAAAAAGATAAGGGTATGTACTTTGCACTTAATCAAGCTATGAAAATGGCGAAAGGAGACATTATTGGAATACTACATTCTGATGATATATTTTTCGATAATAAAGTTGTTAAAAATATCTTAAATAAATTTTCTAAAACTAAAGCCAACATAATTTATGGTGACATTCAATACATTAACAAAAATAATCAAATAGTAAGAAAATGGATCTCAAATAGTGAATTATTTAAAAATAAAGTCTTAACATCTAAACATTATGATAAATTAATAAATTTTGGATGGATGCCTCCACATACTGGATTGTTTTTTAAAAAAAATTTAATAAAAAACAAAATCAAATATAACACTAGATATAAGATTTCATCAGATTATGATTTTATTATAAAAATATTTAAAAACTCAAAATCTAAAATTCTGTATTACCCAATATTTGTTACTAAAATGAAAATAGGTGGAATTAGCAACTCGTCAATTAAAAATATCATTCAAAAAAGTGGTGAAGACTATAATATTATCAGAAGTAATAAAATTGGTGGAATAAAAACTCTCTTAATGAAAAATTTTCAGAAAATTAAACAATTTTTTTAACCTTTTTTTTGACATTAAGATAAATCATAAAACCCAGCTGTTCATCAAGAAATTTATGAATAAATCTTGGAAGTTTGAATCTTAAAGTTCTTAGAGGAAAATAATGTAAATAAGTTTTTTCAATTATAAAATTTTCTTTCAATATATCTAAAATTTCTTTTTTTGTGTAAGCAATTCCTTTAGGATTATCTTCTCCATCAAAATATCTAACTACTTCTTTATAATCATCTAATAAAAATATCTTACTTCTTTTTCTACCTTTCAAATTTGGTTGTAATAATTTGAAGGTTTTAACAATATATTTAATCCAATTCCAATTTCTTAAAATAAAGTTCATGTAATAAACGCCAATTACAGCAGTTCCATCTTCTTTAAGGATTCTGAATATTTCATCATAACATTTGTTTGGATGTTCAGTATGGTGAATTACACCACTGCAGTGAACATGATCAAAATAATTGTTTTCGAAAGAAGTTTTCTCTGCATTTTGTTGAGAGATTTTTACATTTTTAAAATTATAAATATCACACATTTTTTTTACCAAATCACAAGATGCTTGGGTCAAATCTGCGCTATAAAGATCTCTACACCCATTTTCATAAAAAAATCTTGTATATAAGCCTGGGCCTGTACCGAGATCTAGTAATTTTTTATTTGATATATCTTTAGGTAATATTTTTTTATCTACCTCACCAGGAAACAAATCATAAACAAAGATTTTTTTGATATTCTCAAAATATTCTATTGTTCCTAATTCAAAATTTACCTCACCATAATACAGTGGATTTTTTTCCCAAAATTCCTTTATTTTATTTATGCTCACGTTTTTTTAAATTAAATTTTAGTTGAAGAATTTTTAGTTTAAAACTAACATATATATTAACTTTCGATTATTTCAAATGTTTCAATTATCAAAATTTAAAAAAGCTGAAATTTATAGAGGTAAATTATTAAAATATAGTATTTGGTACCTAATAAATGTTTTTTTCATTAATAGCTTTTTTCCATTTTCAAAAATAAAAATATTTTTATTAAGAGTTTTTGGAGCTCAAATTGGGAATAATGTAATAATAAAAGATAACGTAAATATTAAGTTTCCAGATAAATTATTTATAGGCAACGATGTATGGATTGGATCTTATGTATGGATTGATAATATTGATAATGTAATTATCAAAGATAATTGTTGTATTTCGCAAGGTATATATTTTTGTACTGGAAATCATAATTTTAGAAAAGAAACTTTTGATTTAACTTCTGAAGAAATAATTATTAATAAAAATTCTTGGATAGGAGCAAAATCAATAATTGGTCCAGGAGTAATTTTAAAAGAAAACTCTATATTCAGTTTAGGAAGTATCATCACTAAAAGCAAAATTTAAATGCTTGAGATATTTGTTTCATCCTTTCTGAATACAATATCACTTATAGGTAGTGGAAGTTTTACTCTTCTGTTTTTAAAGGAATTAAAAAAAACTAATTCTGAAAAGTTAATTTTATTGATTATATTCGGCTTACTAACTTCTGCAACTATTTCTGTGTTACTCAATTTTTTTTTTCCAATTAATTTTTTGATAAGCAATATTTATGTAGCATCTACTTTTTTGATAGGTTTACTTTTTATTAAAAAATTTAAAGAAATAAATTTTTTAATATTAATAATCTTCACAAGTATTTTGGCTACTCTGGTATTATATAAGAGTCAAAATGTTGTAGACTTTCCTGTCTATCACTCACCATTCTTGAGTATACTTGGCATAGAAAAAGCTATTTTTGGTCTAACAAATTTACATTTTAGATTTGGACATATTTCTATTGTGCAAAATTCAATGGCTCTACATAATATTTCTTTATTTTACCCCAATAATTTTCAATCAATTATACCAGTATTCTTCTCAGCTTTTTTAATATTTTATTTTATTCAAATACAAAATATCAAAAAATATAAAAGTAATAATAAACTATACCTTTTTAATTTTTTTATTTTTTCTTATATATGCATCAAATATTATCGGTTTAATGATTTTGGAAATGACCTACTTTCTAATTTATTAGTTTTCTTTATATGGTCAAAATTTTTTGAAATTTATGAAAATATAAAATTTAAACCCAAAAATCTTAATAATGACGTTTTAATTTTAATTTTAATTTATACTTTATGTTTATTTAATAAATCTTCATCTATTTTAAATTTTATTCCAATATTAATAATTTTTTTTCATACTCAAAAATTCGATTTCTTTATCAAAAATTTGAAATTTTTTTTAATAATGGTAATTGTTGTGGCTTCCTTTGTATCAAAAAATATAATTAGTAGTGGTTGTATTATTTATCCTGCAAGCTTCTCTTGTTTTAAAGATATGTCTTGGACAACAAGTACTAAAGACAATTTATCAAGTCCAAAAAAAATATCTATTGAAAGTGAAGCATGGGCTAAAGATTGGCCAAATAGGACAGATAAAAATATTATTAATGTAGATTATATTAAAAAATTTAATTGGCTCAAAACCTGGTCTAATAATCATTTACAAAAAATAGTGAAAAAATTAAGCGTTTATTATTTTTATATATTAATTATTTTATTTTTAATTCTAATTACAAATAAAATTTCTTTAAATTTTAGATTTAATAAAAAAAAAATTTTAATGATTTTTTTTGCAATAATACCGGTCATTTTTTGGTTTTTAAAATTCCCAATTTATAGGTATTCATCGTCAAATTTGATAATATTTTTAAATATGGGAATTTTATACTTTGTAAGTGATAAAATAAATTTAAATAAATTAAAAAAATTTTTTAGATTTAATAGTTATTTATTATTTTTAATAATGATTTTACTTAATCTTAATAAAATACATTTGAATATTAAAAATTCCCATTGGCCAAATATAATTCAACCTAAAAATTTGATAATTCAGAAACTTTATTTTCAGGATATAATAATCACCCAAACAATTAATGATGTTTGTTATTTTAGTGAATATGTCTGTACTCATTTCAAAGTTCCAAAAAATTTAAAGATTAGTAGAAAATCAAATTACATATTTATAGAACATTTAAAAAATAATGATTAATTTTTTAACTTATTTATTAGATAATATTTTTTTAATTATTCCCACTACTAATCAAATTTTAGGTTTTTTTGGTTTAATAATCTTCATATTATCATCAAATATCATTGGTTCTTTAATTACAAAAAAAAATAATTTTAACTCAAATTTTTTTGTAGGTTATTCAATAAATTACATATTTTCTTTATTTCTTTTTAGTTTTAAAATTAATGTAAATTATTCTTTTCTTTCTTTGGTTATAGTAAGTTTAATTGTATTTTATAAAAAATTTTATTTTTATTATGAAAAAATAAAAAGTAATTTTATACAATTAAAAAATAAATTTATTTTATTTGCACCTTTGGCTATTATTATGATTTCATCACAAGCTATAGGTTGGGATACTTTTACACATTGGCTACCTTTAGCTGATGGAATTAAATCTCTAGATAATTATCCTAAATTTGGTCATGGTCAATACTACCCATTTGCAAGTTCATTAGTTTTATCTAACTCATCAATAATTTTAAATGATTTATCTGAAAATGTATCTGCACTATTTTCTATATTTCTACTGGTTATGTTTTTTCAAACATTAAGTTGTTTTTATAAAGATATATTTGACATAAAAAAAAATAATGTATTTACATTTTTTTTAGTACTTTATGTTTTTTATAACCCCATTCATATGAATAAATTTGTATATACAGCTTATTGCGATTTTATTAGCGCAGCTGTATTTTTTTTTCTTTTCTTTCAGATGTACCAATATTTTAGAAAAGATAACAACTTAAATATTATAAGCTTATCTCTTATTGCCTCCCTTCTTGTAGGTTTAAAAAATACAGGTTTAATTTTGGTATTAATTCTATTTTTTACCTTTTTTTTATATTTAGTTTACAAAAAAAAATTAAACTATTTTAATTTAAAATCCTTAATTATATTTTTATCTCTTCCTGTATTAGCATTTGTATATTGGCAAATGATTTTAAAATTTAATAATGTCTTAAATAGTAAATTTATCCAATTTTCTTTTTTTAAAGAGGAAAATATGATTTTCTTTCAAAATGCTTTCTTTCAAATTTTGAGCAGACCAACGTTTTATATAGTTTCATTTTTCATTATTTTTGTTTTTTTATTTTTAGGATCAGTAAAAAAAAATAAATTTAAGCAAATTAAGGATATTTCTTTTTTATATATAATGTTTTTTTTTCTATGGGTATCTTTTGTAATTTTAACATACATTCTTCATTTTGATATTAATGTTTTTTATGCAAATAGCTTTTGGAGATATTGCTCACAAATTAGTTTAGTTTGTAGTTTTGTATTTTTATTTTATATAATTTGGTTTTTCAAAAAATTTAATTTATTTAATCTTAAATTTCTTGGAACTTTATTTTTAGTTTTAATTTTAATTAATCCTGTAATTTTTTCTTATAAACTTAGGCGAGATCTTGAACCTTTATCATTAGAATTAAGAAAGTTAAACAAATATCAAAATCAATATAAAACTATTTTTCTAGCAACAAAAAATAATGCTTACGAGACTGTAAAATTAAATTATTATCTTCAAAAACCTTATACTCAAAACATAGTAGAAAGTGTTAATATTGATAATATATCTTTATCAGAATTTGAAGACAAAATTAAAGAAAATAGATACCAACTGTATATTTATCTAAAAAAAGATATTAATAATAAGATAATAAAAAAAATTTATTTTGAATGAAACTTTTTATACAGATACCTTGTTATAATGAGGAAGAAACAATTCTAAAAACATTAAATGAAATACCAAAAAAATTAGAAAATATTTCAGAAATAAATATAGTCATTATTAACGATGGAAGTACAGATGGTACTTTACAACTATTGAAGAAAATTGAGGGAATAAAAATAATTAATCTACCTGTTAGAAAAGGTTTGTCTAATGCATTTGTTGTTGGTAAGGACTATTGTATTGAGCATGGTGCAGATATAATTGTTAATACAGACGCTGATAATCAATATGACTCTAATAATATTAAAGACTTAATTGAGCCAATAATAGCTAATAGAAGCGACATAGTCATTGGTGCAAGACAATTTGATAAAATAGCTAATTTTTCAAAAACAAAAATTTTTTTTCAAAACCTTGGCAGTAAAGTTATATCTATTATTTCTGGAACAAATGTACTAGATGCAACAAGTGGTTTTCGAGCGTTCTCGAGAGCTTCGGCTAAATCCATTAATATTTTTAATAATTTTACCTATACTCATGAAACAATATTACAGGCAAGCTACAATAACCTGAGAATAAAGTCCGTTTTAATAAATACAAATGTTGTTAAAAGACCTTCGAGATTATTTAAATCCAACTTTGAATATATTTTAAAATCTGCAATTGTAATTTTAAGAGTTTTCATTATTTATAAGCCTTTTAAATTTTTTTCAATTTTAGCTTTGCCTTTTTTTATTAGTGGTTTGTTTTTAGAAATTCAATGGGTCATAGCATGGTTAGATGATAAATCATTAGGTTTGATACCTAGATTATTTCTGGGAGGTCTGTTACTTACTTTTTCAATATTGCTTTTTATTGTTGGTATATTTGCAGATTTAATTTCAACAAATAGAAAAATGCTTGAGGAGATCAAGAGAAAAATCAAATAGTATTAAGTGGAACATCAAAATTTAGTAAGAAAAATATTCAAAGAAGTTATATTGCCCGGTAACTGTTTTCACTGTGGTCTTTGTGAGGGTTTGACTAACAATTTATTCAAAATGAAAGAGTCAAAAAATGGACCTATTCCAAATTTAATAAGAAAACCTTTACATAAAGATTTGAAAGATTTAAAAAAAATTTTTATTGCCTGTCCTGGAAGAGGAGTACCTTACAATTTTCTTTTAAGTAAAGGAAAGGCTAAAAATAAAAATAATATAATTGGTAATTATAATTCTATCTTCACTGCAAGTTCCAATAGTAAAATTATAAGACAAAATGGAAGCTCTGGAGGTATTGTTAGAACATTACTATTAGAAATGATAAAAAAAAATGTTATTGATTATGTCTGTGTATTGAATGAAAAAAAAAATAAGATATTAAAATTTGATACTATGATAACTAAAAGTGAATTCGAAATCAAAAAGTTATCACAAAGTATTTATGTTACAACGCCTGTTTTGCATAAAATAAAAAAACTTAAAAAAAACAAAAAATATTGTTTTGTCGGACTTCCAGAACATATTGCAGCTTTGAGAATATTAAAATTAAAATTTCCCAATGAATTCAGTCATATAAAATTCTTAATAGGTATTTATGCTGGTACTAATATGTATCCGGGTGCAATCAATTCGTTCCTATCTGCGAATAATATTAAAAATTTAAATGAAGTAAAAAAAATTGATTGGAGGTATGGAGAATGGCCTGGAAAATTAAGAATTGTAACAAAAGATAATAAAGAATTAACATTAAAAAAATTTTATTATAATTACTTAATACCTTTTTTTATTTCAAAGAATTGCTTGATAACTCCAGATTTAACCTCTGAACTTTCAGATATTTCAATAGGTGATGCTTGGTCACCAAAACTTGAAAAAAAAGGTTTTGGGTATTCAGTTATAATATCAAGATCTAAATATTTTGACAAACTCTTAGGTCAATTAGAGACAAATAAAAAGATAAGTTTAAAAAAAATTAGATTGATTGACTGTATTAATATGCACGCACACATGATTGAATTTAAAAAAATTGGATCTTATTTAAGATTAAAATTCTTAAAAAAAATGGGTCCAGTTCCTAGCTATGACTTAAAACCTCAAAATGTAAGTTTAAGAAGACAAGTCATTGAAAAATGTATTGGATCAATTATTTCAATTTGTTCAATAAAAGTGATAAATAAAATTTTCTTAAAATTAAATCCAAGATTTCTTGGCTTTGTGTTCGAAATTTTAAGAAATGTTTGGAAAAAGATTTCTAAATCTACAAAAAGAAGTGGTTTAAATAAAATTAAATTTTCAAAAGTTAACAATATAAGAGTGGAAGAACTGAAATGAATAAATTATATAGTCAGTTTTTAAAATTTTCTAAAAAAAATTTTAGAAGAAATCTTTCGTGGCTCGACAGAGATGAAGATAGCCCAACATTTGGATCATTTGATAGAAATTTTTGGCATTATAAAACAACTGATTTTAATTCTGATATCTTACAACAAGGAATTTATACTTTAATTGGATTATATAAAAAAGATATTCCAAACAATTATAAAAAAAATAAAATAAAAAAACTTATAAAAGCTTCTGTAAACTTTATTTTTAAAAATTTTGAAAATCAAAAGTTTTTTAATGAGTATTATCCAAATGAAAATGGATATCCTCCAATTGCCTTTTTATCAAATATGTTGGGTGATGTTTTTTTTGATTTCCCTGAATTTTTTAAAAATGAAAAATTTAAAATTAATTATATAAAAATAAATATTGACTTATCGAAACTATCTGAGCTTCATGCTTCAAATCAATACTCAATAGGTTTAAGCGGTCTATACAAATTTTTAAAATTTTTTCCAGAATATAAAAAAAAAATTCAAATTCGAAACCACAAAAAAAATTTTCTATCTTTACAAGATAAAGAGGGTTGGTTTAATGAATATGATGGATACGATTTAGGGTATTTAAGTATAACTCTTGAAAGTATTTTAAATATTTATGAAATTACAAATGATAAAGATTTTTTAAGAGCTGCTAACTTAGTGATTAAATTCTATTCAGAAATAATAGATAAAGATGGGAACTTTCCTTATACACTTAACAGCAGAAATACTGAATATATTTTGCCTTATGGATTTCTTAAAGCAATGAAATTTAATAAAAAAGTAAATTCTCTTTTTTATTCTATATATAAAAACTTTAATAATTCTTCACATTTTGTTAATGCTATTGATGACAGATATACATCACATTATATATTCTCCAGTTTTGTAAAAAGTCTTCCATATTTAAAAAAGATTAAGAATTTTAAAAAAATGAAATTTAAAAAAAACATTACTTTTAAAAATGCTGGCTTAATTAAAAGATTCGTTGATAAAAAAAATATAACAATTTTTATCAGTATTTTAAAAGGTGGTATAATTAGAATACATGATCATTCAAAAAAAACTGTATATTTACAAAATGGGTATAGGGCTTTAGATTTTGATAAATTATCGACAAATAATTTTCAAAGTAAAAATTGGAGAGGAAATATTCAAAAAAGAAAATTCGTCATAATTGGTAATTTTATTGACTGTAGGTTTTTAGAGCCAAATACATTTAAACATTTAATTTTAAGACTTTGTTCCTATTTATTTAATAAAAAAATAATTAAATTTCTTAAAAATTACATTATTTTTAATAAAACCAACAGTAAGCTAAAATTTAGAAGAGAAATTCAAATTGGAAGTGAAATAACAATTAAAGATACATTTATTGGGTTTAAAAATCAATTTTTAAAACTTAACAATAAACAAAACCTTAGACATGTTGCGAGTGCTGACACATTTAGTGATGAAGATATGATCGATGACATATCCAATTTAAAAAATTTACAAATAAAAAACAATCAATTTAAAATTGTTTCACATTTTAAACTTTAAAATGAAGATCCATCCATCTATGTATTATTGATATCATTACTATACGTTTTGCAGCAACAAACTCACCTTTTTCCATATGATATATACAATGGTCAAAAAAACTTTTTTTGAATATATCATATTTTTTTAAATATTTATCATTTAAAAACTCCTTACAAAGCATTTTTAAATTGTTTTTATACTGATTACTTAAAGAAATATAAAAAGCCTTTTTCGGTCTATCGAAATTTTTATAACCAGAGTTTTTTAAAACTTTTCTAAAAACAATTTTATTGTTATTTCTATTTGATAATAACGTTTCAGGAATATTAAGAATTAAATTTAATATTCTTTTATCTAAAAAAGGTACTCTAGTTTCCAAACCATGGGCCATACTTAGTTGATCAGACTTAGTGCAAATTTGATTTGGCAACCATGTATCTATCATTTTTTTTTGTAAGTATTTGAATTCTAAACTGTTCACAGGATCTTTAAAATTATCACTCATATTAGTATATTTAATTAATTCATCATTATTTAATAAAGATGTGGAGTTAAGATATGTCTGTTTAGAGTCGTTTAAATTTGAAATTAAATCTATTACTCTTTCCTTTCCTAACTGACCAAGCTTGTCGTCATAATTAAAAAAAAGATTAAGAAAATTTTCAGGCATAAATTTTAAGATTTTAGCAATAAACCCTGAAAAGTAAGGTACTTTATCTAATGACCTTAAATTTTTAATAGTATTTAAATAAAAATAACCACCGAACATTTCGTCAGCGCCTTCTCCTGTTAAAACTACTTTGTGTTCTTTAGAAGCTTCTTTACATAATTTATCAATTGGAAAAATTAGTGAATCTGCTATCGGGAAATCCATTTTATTAATTATATTATCAAAATTTGAAAAAAAATTTTTTTCATCTAAAGAAATATATGAGGTATTTAAATTATAATGCTTACTTAAATTGTAAACATTTTTGCTTTCATCATTTGATTGATTTGTACTAAATGAATAACCGCGTAAATTTTTATATCCATTTTTATTTGCAAAATGCAAGATACCTGCAGAATCTATTCCAGATGACAAAAATATTCCAACAGGAACATCAGATCTTAAATTAATTTTTATTGCATCATTAAATATTTTGTAGCATTCATTTATCCATTCATCTGATGAAAGTTTTATATCATCATATTTACTAAAACCGTTATCATATTTGAGTATTTTTTTTGACTTTTTTGTATTACACCAAATTAATAATTCTCCTGGTTTTAATTTTGTAACATCTTTAATAAGAACACCACCACTTATTGAGTATCTAAACTGTATGATCTCACTTAAAGTTTTTGAATTAAGTTTTTTATTAAAATTTTTATTTTCGATTAAAGTTTTTTGTGAAGAACTAAAAAATAGTTCATTATTAATTATAGTATAATACAAGGGTTTTATACCAAATGGATCACAAGCAATTAATAATTTTTTTTTTTTCTTATCGTAAATAGCAAATGAAAACATTCCATTTAATTTTTGAAGGAATTTTTCACCGAAGTGTAGATATGTTAAAAGTATTGTTTCAGTATCACTTTTTGTTTTAAAATTATAACCGAGAGATTTCAATTCTTCATTGATCTCTAAATAATTATAAATTTCACCATTAAAAACAATTGCACAATCTGAAATCTCTAATGGTTGTTTTCCACTAAATAAATCAATAATTGAAAGTCTAGCATGACAAAGATTAATTTGGTTTTTTTCAACAAGTTGACCATTCTCGTCTGGTCCACGATATAAAATAGAATTTAACATTCTATCAAGTTCAACTTGATCAGATTTTCCAGTAAATCCTGCTATACCACACATTTTTATGTTTTATTTCTTATTTTTGCCATTAGAGTTATGATCATAGATAATAACATCCAAAAAATTATTGAATTTTTATTTGTAAAAAAACTTCCAGTTGTTGCAAATGGAAATATTAGTAAAAAGAAAGTAATAATCATATAATTTAAATTATCGTTATCTTTTGGGCTAAAAAAAATAAATTTATACAAAATTCTTAATACTATTAAACCAAAAAGCATATACCCTAATAAACCTAATTCAGATAAAATTTCTAAATGAAGATTGTGAGGGTGACTTGTACATTTATATTTATTAAACTGAATAACATCCAAATTATAAACTTTTGAATATTTTTTATCATCTAAATTTTTACAAACTTTTCTAAAATTTTTGATCCCAACTCCTAAGAATTTATTTTCTTTAAAAATTTCATAAGCAGAAATAAAATGTATAATATGTGGAGAGTGTTTAATTGTACTATTAATTTTATTTCCTGACCCATCAGTTAATTCATATCCCAAAGATTTAATTAGGTGAACACTATACCTATTTTGAAGATTTTTTATTTTATTTGTAAGTTTTTCATTAAAATGAAAATTTGAAAAATTAAAAATTAAAAAAAACAAAATTAAAAATGATGAAAAAATAACAATTAAAAATTTGAAATTTTTTTTTATATCTAAAAATGATAATAAAATCATTCCAAAGATAAACATTATCATATTTGATTTTTCACCAGATAAGATTAATGTAAAAATTGTTAAAACCAGAAAAAAATATTTTAATTTTTGATTAATTAAAAGATAACACCCAAATGATATAAAAAAAAAATATTTTAAAAAAGAGCCTGATATTAATTCATCTCCAAATGGTCCTTGATATCGAGTTCCCTCTAAGCCGGGTGTGTATCCAAATATATCTTTTCCAAAAATGAATTGAAAAAAAATGTCAAAGATAACAAATGAAATCGCAATAAATGAAAAATTTACAAGTTTTTCAAAATTTTTTTTATCATAAAAATTTATTATATAGAGATAAAATAAAGTAAAACGAACATAAGCTAAACTTTTAATTATAGATAAATTTTCTTTAGACAAAAGGGAAGATAAAAATATCACAATAAAAAATAGTAAAACAAATACTAGGTTTAGTTTGTCAGCAATTATAATATGATTTTTTTGGTTGAAATTTTTAATTAAAAAGAAAATTAAATAAATTGAAGCCATTGCTACTGGTATTTCCATCCAGGGTGCACCAAGAATATATAAAAATGGCATAAAACTGATTGAAAGATTTATAAAATTGACTAAATCATAACTATTAGCCATGGCGTTAATTTTTTTATGCATTTTTTAAGTTTAATACTTTTGATAATTTCTTTTCTTTTTTTGTATTACTATAATCCAATTAGTAAATACACAAATTTATTGGATATCCCTGATAAAAAACGAAAAATACATTTAAATACAACTCCAAAATCTGGTGGCATAATTATTTTTTTATTTGGAATTAACTATTTTTTAATTAGCTACTTTAACAATCAAATTTCATTATCAATATTAATTTCATTAACATTATCGTCATTGTTTATTTTTGCTATTTTTTTAATTGACGATCTTAAAGACATTAATGCTAATTTAAGATTAATTTTGGTTGCTTTAGTTCTGCTTATTTTTTTTGGAATTAATGAGTCAATTTTGATTAAGGAATTAATTTTTTCTAGTTTTTCATTTAATATAAATTTAAATAAAGCTGATTTATTTTTTTCGGTACTTTGTGTTTTAATTTTAATTAATGCTGTAAATTTAATGGACGGAATAAATGGTTTGTGTATAGGTCATTTTTTATTTTGGTTATTTGTTTTGAATAATAATCAAACACATATTCAACACTTAATATATTTACCATTAATTGTGCTAATGTTACTCAACTTAAAAGGAAAAATTTTTCTTGGAAATACTGGGTCTATTTTAATAGGCTTTATAATTTCAATACTAATTATTACTCAATATAAATTTGATAAAAATTTATATATAGAAAGTATTTTTATATATCTAATGATTCCTGGACTTGACATGTTAAGACTGTTTATAAAAAGAATCTTAAATAAAAAAAATCCTTTTAAAGCTGATCAGAATCACCTTCATCATTTATTGTACTTTAGATTGAAACCATCATTAGCATTAATCACATATTGCATAATAAGCTTCACACCAACTACAATATCCTATTTTGTTAGTAAAGAATTTCTACTTTTGATTATATTAATTTCAACAATTAGTTATTTTTTAATAATTAAAAGATTAGAAACTTTTAGAAATTAAACATTTTTTTTTATTAAGGTCTAATTCGAAAATCTCTCTTTCTACAAATATTTTAGGAGCTAAAAAATTTCTTCTTTTTTTTAAAAACTTTTTAACTTTAATATTTTTTTTACAATTTTCTAATTTTTTATAAAAAAAAGTATTAATTCCATATTTTACAAATGAAAAATATTTTATATCAAATTTTTTTATAAATTTGTTAAATTCAGTATCAAAATTTTCATCTTTTACATAATGAAGGTAATGACTAGTAATATGATTCTTACTAAGAAAATATCTAGATCTAATATCAGTAGTAAAATTGTGATTATCAATATTTTGGTTTATCCATTTTGTTTCTTCATATTGATATGCATTTTCAGAATAAAACTTTTCAGTATAATCCTTGTTAAATAACACCAAAGCATTAGATACTAGATAAAAAGATAATGTAACAAATACAAATATCATTTGAGAAATAGAAATAATTTTCAAAAAATTATTTTTTTTGAAAGAAAGAAAACCCAATAATAAAATTATGATAAAGTAAAAATGAAAATAATATCTATTTGATAGTTGTGCAGACAATATGACTGATAGAAAAATTGCTACACCAATAAAAATAATATTTTTATTTAAATTTAATTTTTTTCGTATGAATAATAACACCAAAAAAACAAAACCATAATTGGTTATTAATTCTGAAAAACTCAATGGTATAAAAAATTTAATTGGAAATAATAATATATTTATAATATTGAATTCTGGTCCAAATGTTTTGAGATAATTCGCAAAATTAACCAAATAATCTTTATTTGTAAAAAAATTATCAAAAAATGGAGAAACAGGGTTCCCATAAAATACAAAATTTTTATAGTAAATTATTCCAGAAAATATGGCTGAAAATAATGTAAAATAAAAAATATCTGAATATTTTTTTTTTGATTTTAAAAAAATTAATACAAAAATTAAGATTGATGTTGGTAAAAAAGATAATTTTAATGAGGCTGCATAACATAAGAAAATAATACCTAAAATTCGAAATAGAGGATTATTTTTACCCGGGTATAGAAATATTAGATAAATAGAAATTATTATTAATGCATATCCTATGAAATGAGGTTTTTGGTTAAAAATTAAAAAAATTAAAATTGGAGTAGATATAAAAAAATTGATTAAAAATTTGTTATCATTTGTCGTAAATTGATAGATTATAGTTGTTAAAGTGATAAAATAGATAAAGTTTAAAAAAGAAATGTAATTTAAATTAAAATATTTTATTGAAAAAATATTCAATGCTTCTCCAAATGAAGCTAGTCTAAAATGTAACCAAACATCATTTTTAACAATCCTACCTTCATCTAACCAATTTTTTGGTGCGCCCAAATGATAATCCAGAGAGTCTGGATCTGTGGCAGGTAAAAGACATATCAATAAAAAAATCACAAAATATATGAAAAAAAATTTATGTTTTTTAAATAAAAAATTTAAGGTATTTTTTAACTTTTCTATGCTCTCTTTATAATGAATTAGAAACAAAAAATTAGCACTAACTATTACATAAAAATATATATCTAATAAATTTTGATTAAAAGTTCCAAAAAGTAATAAAACATATAATAAATAACTTTGGATTATTACAATCAAAGTAAAAAAAACTATTACATTTATAAAACTTGTTTTTATTTTGCATTTTTTTAAAAATAAAATTGAAATAAAAAAAATTCCTGAATTAAACAATATGAGGTAAATATTATTAATCATTCAATTAAAGTAAATTTAGTAATAATTACTATATATTTTTTATTAAAATAACATATTATTTATTATCAATGAAAATTAAATTTAACGACATTTATGAACAAGATAAAAGAATTGTTCCAGGAATATTAAAAAAGCTAAAAAAAATTATTATAAAATCAGATTTTATTTTAGGAAATGAGGTAAAATTATTTGAAAGCAATTTAGCTAAATTTGTTGGTGCAAAGTATTGTGTGACATGTGCAAATGGGTCTGATGCGCTTTATTTAGCAGTAAAATCTCTAGGTCTTAAAAAAACGGATGAAATTATTGTCCCAGCTATGACATATGTTGCGACTGCTAGTGCAGTAATTAATAATAATGTCAAATTAAGACTTGCTGATGTAAATATAGTAGACGCTAGCATAAATCAAAACGATGTTATAAAAAAAATTAACAAACGAACCAAGGCAATTATTTTTGTCAACCTTTGGGGTCATTGCTCAGTATATGGTAAATTAAAAAAAATTTGTAAGAAGAATAAAATCATTTTAATTGAAGATGCTGCACAGTCTATCGGTGCAAAAAATTTAAAAAATATAAAAAGTGGTAAGATAGGTGATATTTCTTGCTTCAGTTTTTTTCCAGGAAAAAATCTTGGTGCATATGGAGATGGCGGTGCAATTTTAACAGACAATAAAAAAACTTACGAAAAAATTTTGAAACTTCGCGTTAATGGAGCAAAGGATAAATTTAAGTACGATTATATAGGAATTAATAGTAGATTAGATAATATTCAAGCATCTATTTTAAATTTAAAATTAAAAAAGATAAATAATCTTAATAATAAAAAAAGACTAATTGCAAAATATTATTACAAACATTTAAAAAATAAAAAAATACAATTATTTGATATCGGACAAAAGTCTTGTTTTCATCAATTTGTTATCTTGGTAAAAAAAAGAGGTGAGTTCTTAAAATATCTAAATAAAAATAAAATTCCTTTTGGATTTCACTATCCATATTCAATAAATAGACTTAAAGCTTTTAAATATTATTGTTCTGATAAAAATCTTAATGTAGCTAATCAAATAGGAAAAACTTGTGTTAGTTTACCAATCGATCCTAATTTAAAAAAAATACAAATAAAATATATTGTAGATAAAATTAATAAATATTAATTACTTTCCAAGTAATTTTGAGTAAGTTCTATCTTGCATTTTGACTTCCTTCTTGTGTTCAGCTGATGCATAAATTTTATCTATTAATTTAATACTATTTAAACCTTCCAAAAAATTAACACATTTGTTGGGTTTTTGTGATAAAAATTTATAAATTTCTTTATATATTTCTATGTGGCCAAAACCATATACATTTTTATATTCACTTGAAAACTTACCAATAAGCATATCTGATTTTTTTTTTTCAATAAAATCCCAATTAATAATTTTTGAAACTGCAAATCCACCTATGACAACTGTGCCTTTGCTTCCAAGCACGGATATTGAACTTTCTATATCCTTAGGTTGACTAGCTGTTGTTGCTTCAATTACTCCAAGTGCTCCTTCCTTAAATTTGACAATAGCAACTACTGTATCTGCTGCTTTTGTAAATTTATTTATTGTCAATTTTTTTGAGTATACAGAGTCAACATTGCCACCAAGCCACTGCAAAAGGTCTACATGGTGAGATGCTTGATTAGCGAGAACACCTCCATCCTTTTTCCAGGTACCTCTCCATTTATCTAATTGAAAATAATTCTTATCCCTTTTCCATCTTACACGTAATGTAACTAAAAATATTTTTCCAAATCTTTTTTGATCTATTGCCTCTTTAAGTTTTTTAATAGCTGGATTATGTCGATTTTGTTTAACTACAAAAATTTTTATCTTTTTTAATTTTTCTAAGTCCTTAAGTTTTTGTGCGTGACGTAGATCTAAAACTAATGGTTTTTCAACTAAAATTGTTCTTCCAAATTTTGCGATTTCTTTAATGTGATAATAATGATCACCGCTAGGAGTTAAAATTACATATAAATCAGAATTTGTGTTTTTGCTTAAATCTTCAATTTTTTTAAAAAAAGTTACACCTTTAACATTTTTTTTTATAAATTTTTTTTCATCAAGATCACAGACAGCCTCAATCTTGAAAAAATTGCTATTTTTTTTTAAGGCAGCTATATGTTTATTAAATATTCTTCCGCATCCAATTAATGAAACTGTAAATTTTTTCATATTATTGATCTATATAATTTAATTAGTTTACCTGTATTTGCTTTATAATTATGAGTAAGATTATGCAGTTTCAAAGCATTCTTACCATTTTTTTTTCTCAACTTATGATTTTCTTTATATTTAAATATTGCTTTCATAAAGCTTCTTATATCTCCAAACTTTACTATAATGCCAGTTTTATTGTTTTGTATTGTATCTCTGAAAACCTTATCCAAGCAAACAATTGATGGTATTCCAAAACTTGAAGCCTCTATGACCGGTCTTCCTAAAGCATTCATTCTTGATGGAAAAGCTATAACATCAATTTTTTCATAAAATTTTTCCAGATTGATTATATTTCCTAAAAAAGTACAATTTTTTTGATCTAAATAATTATTAGTTGATGATTTTATATCTTTTTTGATTTTTAAAAAATTTAAAATTTTTCTTAAAAAAAAATTATTTACTGAAAGTTTTCCTGCTATTAAAAATTTGATCTTTTTATCTTTTTTGTACAATTCTTTTGAAATTTTCATTAGAAAATCAAAACCTTTGTGAAAATCTAAAGTGCCAATAAAACCAATTGTAAAAAATAATTTTTTTTTATTTCTAAATTTTTTTTTTTTTTTATTAAATATATTATAAATAATTATACTTTTATTTTTATTAAAAGAAGTTGAATATGTTGTTTGATCTATACATATAAATTTATTGATATACTTTTTTGCAATTTTTTTTACTATATCCTTAAAAAGATAATTACGATTATCTAATCTTGTTCTTATATGACAAACTATTTTTTTTTTAAAAATATTATTTATAATTGGCGCCAGTATTATTAGATTGGAGTCATTTAAGTGAATTAAGTCGTAATTTCTATTTTTAATTTTCTTTAAACAATTATATGTTGAAAAGATATAAAAGAGTTCTCTAATTAAAAGAATCAATCTTAAACCCTTATAACAACCAATTTCAGTGATATTAACTCCACTAATACCTGGCAAAGCTATAGTTTTTAATTTTTTTTTTTTAAAGTAATCTAGTGCAGATCCATATGGACATAAAATTTCAAAATCGAAATTACCCTTCATTGAAGACACATACTCACCAATACTTTTGGAAGAACCTCCAAATTTTTTATGGTGATGTATTATTAGAATTTTTTTCATAAATAAATTTGTAAATATTTTTAGAAACCTTAAATATAAATTCAGAATTTTTAAAATCGTAATGACTAATTGGTGAGGAATGAATAATTTTATCAAACTCTTCTGATGATAAATCAAGTTTTTTCAAAAAATAATCAATATCCTCACTTGTGGTATGACTTAAAATATCTTTTTTAATTAAATTACTTGCTTGTTGTCTTGTTAATTCTTCATTCCTAATCAAAGCTGAATAATGTACGATTCTTTTATCTATTTTGAATTTTTTTGGGAGTATGTAGGATTGATATAACTTAGTAAATAAAGATTCATAATGTTTTTCATCGTATTGTTTCCAATCATACTCTTTTTCTAAAGTTTTAATTGCTTCAATTTTGCTATAAGGAATAAAATTTAATAAATCTATAATTTTGTAATTTAAATTTAAATTTTTAATGAGATACCAGGTAAAAATATTCATTCTTGGAAAAGTTTTTATTGGTATTTTTCCATACTTTGAGTGAACGTCTTTAATATTTAAAAAATCCGTTTTTCTCCATATCCAAGATAATGGCATACCATTTTCAGTGAAAAAATTGTTTCCACTTAGAATATATTTAATCTTATTTTTTTTAGCTTCATTAACCAAATTTGCAAATATTGCGTGGTCTGTAACAAGTTCTATATCAACTACACCAGCTTTTAAAAAAGATCTTTGTATATCTTTAAACTCCTCCCAATTTATCACATAGGTTTTTAAATCAAAATTAGATTTAGATGCAATCTTTTTTATATTTGAAATTGCCAATTCCGAATTCCAACCATTATCAAAGTGTATTAAAAGAGGTTTAAGTTTTTTTTTGTTAGCTAAATGAGTTACATAAGAACTATCAACACCTCCACTTATCCCAATTATGCAATCATATTCTCTATCTTTTCCATAATTTTTAAGCTCTAAAATTTTTTTTTCATATTCATCCAATGTTGAATTCCTAATTTTCATTTTTTTAATCTGTGGTGTTATCTCCACACAATAATGACAAATACCATCATCTGTAAATTCTAAATCTGGAATTGAAGTGTCACATAAACATACTTTGCAAACTTTTTCCTTTTCATTAAATAAATTAATTTCTTTGTTCGTAATATTATCTTCAGAAAAAATTTCCTCAAACTTTTGATTATTCTTATTAATTTTATCTAAATTTTGAGTATCATTTATAATATCTAAAATTCTATTTTTAAATGTTTTGTAATTATTATTGTCTATTAAATATCCATTTTCATAATCTTTGATGTACTCTGGAATTGCTGAGTTATTACTGCTAATGACTGGTAGACCACTTGATAGAGCCTCAGATATACTTACACTTTGAGCATCCATTCGTGTTAAATACAAAAATACATCATTGTTTTTAAATTGATCTTTTATTTCTTTGGGAGATAAAAATTTATCATATATATTTACATTTTTTTTCAATTTTAATTTATTTCTTAAAGATTTTTTAATATTTCCTTGCCCAAAAATATTAAAAACTAATTTTTCTGAAAATTTTTCTTTCAAAATTTTATTAATAAATTCTAAAGTAATATCGCCAGCATATTTATAAGAATTAAAATTTTTAATTACTAATATCTTAATTTCACCTCCATTAAATGACTTGCTCTGGTACTTAAAAATATCTGAAACTGGATTAGAAATAATTTCTGTCGAATTTTTTTTTAATTTTAAATTTAAATCTTCTTCTATTGTTTCTTTCATCCATTTCGAAACAGGCACAAATTTAATATTATGGTTATTCTTTATAATTTTTTTTAGATAATAAAAATGTATAAAATTATAAATTATTTTTTTTAATAAATAATAAGGTCTTATTCTAAAATCAAAAAAATATCTTCTAGCAGAGATACTTTCGGTACCATGAAAAAAAATAATTGTTTTAATTGGATAATTCTTTAAAAATTTAGAAATTCTAAAAGTAATGAAATGAACTACAAAAATATCAAATTGGCTATAATTTAATTTTAGAAATTCATATAAATCTGATTTTTCAATTTTAATTATTTTTAATTTTTCGTAATTAAAGTCATGCGTTTCTATTTCATGAGAAACTATAGTTACGTTGTGTCCTTTATCCAAATAACCCTTAACTCTTGCACTCAAAAATGTAGGATGGTGCTTACGACTATTTGCTTGAAAATTTGGACAATAAAGAAGAATTTTCATCTTTTTTAAATAATTACTTATTTGATTTGCTATTTATATATTTTATTTTTTGTATCATCTTTAATATAATTTATTAATACACTATCAAGATTTTTTTGGAAACAAAACATTCTAGAACCACATACGCCTTGATAATTTATTTTTTTTAATTTTAAAATTTCATCTTCAGATTTAAGTCCCCCATAAACTATTAAATTGCTCTTTATAGATTTTCTAATTTTTAGCAATAAATCAAAATCCAATCCTGAAAATGTTCCTTCTTTATCAACAAATGATATTAAAATTTCTGATGGATTGTATTGATCTATTTCCTCTAAAAAATTCATGAAATTATTCTTAAGATATCTTTTTTTTTTATGATCATAAATTTTTAATTTTCCAAAAATATTTTTTTTTAAATTCACCGAAAGAGTTATTGAAGATGATCCGAATTTTTTTATTATATTTTTTGTTTCAGCGGGATTTGAGATTAAAAGATTATTAAGAGAAACCCTTTCATATCCTAGTTGTATAATTTTTTCTACTTGTTCTGAAGAACTTACTGATCCACCATAAGTAAGTGGCACAAAAGACTCCTCGCTTATTTTTCTAATAAAATCGTAGTCAATCTTTGAATTTCCAGTAATATCAAATATTATCAACTCATCAATTTTAAGTTCATTAAATATTTTTACTATGTTGTAAATATCTCCTAGATAGATTTCTTTATTAAACTTGATCTTTTTAATACACTGTCTATTTTTGATTAATAATAAAGGTATTGTTCTAAAAAAAATCATTTAAAAATCAGAAAACTTTTTAAGAAACTCCATTCCGTATGAATGGCTTCTTTCAGGGTGAAACTGACACCCAATTATATTTTTTTTTTTGATAACTGCAGAATACTTTTTATCAAAATTTTGTGCATATGAAATTGTATTAGAATTATGAGGTACGTAATAAGAATGTAAAAAATAAAACCTTGCATCTTGAGGTAAAACATTTTTATTGTTCTCGTAATTTTCTGAATAAATCTTAGACCAGCCTACAACTGTATTTACTTTGTTTAAATTTTTAAAAGCTTCACATCTGCTAGAAAAAAATCCAAGACCATCTTCAAATCCTTCCTCAGATGACTCACATAAAATTTGCATTCCAAGACAAATTCCTAATATTTTTAAATTCAAATTTTCAGTCTCAAATTTTAAAAAATCAAAAAAATTTTGTTTTTTTAATTTTAAAATACAGTTGTCGTAACTTCCTACTCCTGGCAGAATTATTTTATCGTTTTTTTTTATTTTTTTTACATCATCGATAATCTCAACTTCGGTTTGAATTTTTTTTAACATATTCGAAATTGAATTTATATTTCCAACTTTATAGTCTATAATCTTAATCATATAATATCTCATTTTTTTTTGCACACACACCAGCTAAAAACCAAAAAAATAAGCTACAAATCATATTATTAAAAAAAATGTAATTTTCTATCGATAAAAAAGCAATACAAAGAAAAAAGATTATTTTGGGCTTTTCAATTTTTTTATCTCTAATTTTTATTATTGAACTTCCATATGAGACATAAAAAAAAATAACAAATATTAGTAAAAGACCAATAATACCAAAGTCATATAATAAAAAATTGTAACTGCTATGAAACGAATTTCCTAAATCGCTATTTATCAAGTTTTTTTTAATTGAAAATTTTTCTTGGACAGGAAAAAGATTATTTCTTAAACTTTCCGTAGTCGCTATTTCGAATAAATTATATCTTGTAGTAAAAGAAAGATATAAATCATTTAATAACATTAATTGAGTATTATCAATTGAAAAAATATGCTCATTTTTAAAACAATAATCTATCCAACTACTTAGATCTTTATTCGAAGAATTACTTTGATTAAAATCATCAATATCGAAATAGTATTCTCCTATTATAGAAGAACTATGACCAAAACCTTCATATCTATTCTGAAAAAACATCTTACAAATTTTTGTTGAGACTGTTAAATAATGTATATCTTTTAAGTTTGAAAATTTCTCTGTTAAAATTTTCGGAAGAATAAAATTATTAGTCAATATTAACAAAAGTATTATGAAAAAGAAATTTTTTTTAAAAGAAATTTTTTTTGTCAAAAAGAAAAATATTGTTAAAAGAAAAAAAATTTTACTAGATAATAAGAAAAAAATTATTAAAGATAAGAATGTATATAAATATTTAATTTTATTTTCATTCTCAAATAAAATAACAAAACAAACTGAAATAAAAAATATCATTGCAATAGCGTTTGATGAATTTTGAAAAACTAATATTTCTTTGTCAAAAATTTTAAACAAAGACAAAAAAATAAAAATTAAGAGAATTAAATTTTTAAAGAATTGAATTAATAATTTAAAGTTAAGATGGTAAAGTCTTACAACAAAAAATGCTGTTAAACACAGTAAAATTTGTACATTTTTTTTAATATTGATATAGTCAAATTCATTTAGGATTAAATTTATAATTATTAAATAACATGCCGTTAAAAATGTGAGTAAATCTAAGTTATCAAAATGAGATATGAGTTCTTTGAATTTTATCTTAAATATAAAATTTAAAAAAAAAAAAGATGCAGTTATTAAAGTTAAAGTTTTTAATAAATTTTTTACTAAATAAAAATCAAAAATTAATGAAGGGCTCAATTGATAAGAAAACGTAAAATAATCAGGATTTATATATCCTAAAAGCAGAATAAATACTAAGACAGATAATATATTTTTCTTTTTTAACGGGTTTAAATACAATTTGATCCTAGGTTATTAATCTTATTACATTATATAATCAATTATTAATATCATTAATTATTTATAAAATAGTGATTTTTTTTAACTAGTGATATTAATTACAAACTTAAAATGAAAAAAATATGTATAGTTTTTGGCACTAGACCTGAAATAATAAAACTTTCATATATTATAAAAGAATTAAAAAAAAGAAAATTTAATTATTTTTTAATCAATAGCAATCAACACTACGATAAGAATATGTCCAGACAATTCTTAAACGAATTAAAAATTGGTAAAATAAAATATGAATTTAAAAATACTAATCAAACAAATTTTGTAAATAAATTTTATAAAAGGTGTTGTGAAATTATTAAATATGAAAAACCCAATATAGTTATCGTACAGGGTGATACAAATTCATCAATGGTTGGCGCTTTTGCATGCAAAAAAGTTTCGATAGAAACTAATAAAAAAATTAAGTTAATTCATGTGGAAGCTGGCTTAAGGAGTTATGATGCGAGGATGCTAGAAGAAATTAATCGAATAGCAATAGATCATATGTCAGATATATTGATAGCTCCAACAAAAATACAAAAAAACAATTTACTCAAAGAAAAAATTAAAAAAAAAATATATGTTCTTGGAAATACAATTTCTGACAGTGTTGATTATTTTAAAAAAAGATTAAAAAAAAATAAACATAATTTAGGCAAATATTTTTTGATAACTTTACATAGAAGAGAATTATTAACAAATATTCATGCTTTAAGAAAGTTAATTTTCATAATTCAAAAACTCTCTTTAAGATTTAATGTAAATATTTTTTTTCCTATACACCCATTTACAAAAAAAATATTGAAAAAAAATAAGATTAAACTTCATAAGAATATTATTACAAAAAAACCTGTTGGTTATTTTGAATTTTTAAATCTAATTAATAATTCTACATTCATTCTTTCAGATTCTGGCGGCATACAAGAAGAAGCTTGTATTTTGGGAAGACCGTTAATTACACTAAGAAAAAATACTGAGCGTCCTGAGACATTAAAGATTAAATCTAACCATTTGGCTTTTTTGAGTTTTAAGCAAATTGAAAAAATAATATTAAAAAATATTTTTAAAAAAAATAATTGGGAAAATCCGTATGGAAATCAAGTATCAAAAAAAATTATTGATATCTTATAATTTTAAGCCTTTGTTAAAAATTTTCTATAAAAATTAATTATTAAGTAAAAAAATGACATCTGAAAAATTCCTACTAAATGCTTGTGGGTAGCCCACCCAGCTAAAAGAGGAAGCATGGCAGACCCTAAAAATAAAATCATCAATAAATCAATTTTTTCTATCATCTTATAATTAAACTTATTTTTTATAACATTGTGTAATATAATTATTATTGAAATGATTAGAATTAATCTATTAATTATATTGCTGAATCTAATTTTAGCTTCTTTTTTATTTTTATGACCGTCACTTTTAATCTCAAAAAAAATAAATTTCAAAATTAAAAATCTATCTTTTATATAATCTAAATAATTAGTTGAAAGATACTCTTTGTTAAGTTTATCATAAAAATCAAATGCCTCTTTTTCATTTTTGACTTCTTTTGGTATTTTTTTTATTTTAATTAAGTCAACAGAAATAGTTGGATATAATTTTGAAAAATCCTTATTTAACACTATGCTAAATTGCTTAGAGCCATGAGAACTAGCTGATTTAAGGAAAGGGAAGAAATTAGATTTATTCATTCCATAAAACCCCCATAATAATATAGCTGAAATTAAAAAAATAGATGGAATAAATCTATGAATTTTTTTTTCTGATAAAATTAAAAAAATTGGCAGAAATATAGAAATAAAAAACATTGATGATTTTGTAAGATATAAAATAAATATCAAAAACGAAATTAGATAAAAATTTTTATCTTTTTCAGTCAACATGTATAAAAACAAACACGAAAATAACACTGAAGTTATACAGTCTGCAAAATAAATATTAAAATAAACATGCAAGTTATAAGGAATTATAATTGTTGAAATTAACAACAAAATAAATAATCCAAAAGGTTTCTTGTTATTATAAGCATAAAGATAAATTATTGAGAAAAAAAAGGAAAATGTTAAAAAGCATTTTCCTAAAAATAAAAAATAATAGTTATCATAAATTTTTAAAAAAAAAGTAATTAACAACGGGAAAATTGGTAATTTGGCAACATAGTATTTTATTCCATCTACTTCTTGGAAAAATTGATTGCCTTCAAAGATGCTCTTAAATAATAATGAATGATCAAATTGAAATGCTAAATAGTTAACTTTATTATTATCAATTATGATATTGGGAAATTTTGATAAGTTCAAATTTGAATATATCAGACACAAAAAAAGAGTAATTAAGATATAAATTAAATATATAAATATAATGTTAGGTTTTTTTTTATAATCTAAATTATTTATAGATAATATTCTCACTTAGAATTTTGTTTTTAACAGTAGATCAACTACAGACAACAAATAAATTTGATGTAAATTTTCAACAAAATTATAAGTATTTGATTTAACCCAAATGTTTATATGACCTATTTTTCTTAACTTGTTGTTTTTTTTAAAACCTGAAAATGTTACTAATTTACATTTTTTTTGTATTGCTTTTTTTGCTCCATTAACCATATTCATTGACATACCACTTGATGAAATCATAATTACAAGATCATTTTTGTCAGCATAATGGTTGATTGCTTCTTTTACCCAATTGTCAAATCCAAAATCATTAGAAAAACAAGTTATAATACTACTTTCATTTAAATTAATACATTTAACTTTGAACATTTTTGTTATGTCTACAGTAAAATGATTAGCAATAGCTGCACTTCCACCATTACCAAAAACAATTATCTTTTTATTATTTTTTTTTATATTTGAAATAAATTTCGAAAATTTAATTATTTTATCGTTACTTTTGTAATCGTTAACAAGTTCAGTTAAGGAATTGTAGTAATCATCTAAATACGCAGAGGAATTAAATTTTTTACTCATATCTTTAATTTTTTTTTAATCAATCTTATCCAGTCATTTTTATAAAATAAAGATTTATCATCAACAAAAATATCATAACTAGGTTTGCCAAAAATTACTTCATGATAATTGACTTTCCATTTTTTTAATTGATTAATTGTCATTGAGCTAGCTTTTTTTTGTGCCAGAGTTACATTTTGATTTGATCTGCCCATAAAACGGGCTGTAAATATTTTTATATAATATCCCTTTTTATATAAGAGATTAACAAATTTAATATTTTTTTTAATTGGTTTACTTGAATGATATCTGCTACCTATCGTTTTGCAGAGCGTGTTATCCAAATCAAAGCAAATAATCTTAGATTTCATTTAAATATTTATTAAAATTCATAGATATGCTAACTGATATAATCATATATAATCTATGTCTAGCTTTTAACTATTTAATATGTCTGAAATAATAAATTTTTTTAAAACTCTTTTATCTATTACAACAAAAAGAAACAAAATAATTTTTTTTATATCATCTATAATAACAGTTTGTGCACATTTAATACAAACTGCAGGTTTGATGGTAGCTATACCCTTCTTAACCACAATAATTAATCAAAATATTATTTTTGAAAATGAATATATTTATGATGTTTATATTTTTTTTAATTTTGCAGATAATGTAAATTTTATTATCTTTTTAGGATTAAGTTTTATTTCATTAGTGGGTTTTGGTAATTTAATTTTAGGAATTAGCAATTATCTGCAAGTTTATTCTATTCAAATGATTACAAGAGATACACAAAATAAATTGCTTAATTATTATTTTCACAGAAATTATTCAGAATTAAAAGATATAGATACTTCTAAAGATAAATCAAATTTAATCATTTCTAATGATTTAGATATGAAATTTCTTTTTCCAATTACGGAAATCATACCAAAAATAATTTTATTAACTATATTGATAACAATATCACTAGTAATTTTTTTAGAATTTACACTTATTGGTATGTTTTTAATTTTAATAATTTCATTAATTATTCAAAAAATATTAAAAAAATCATTAAACGTTGCTGGAGTAGAGATAGAAAAGTCTAACTACAATATAACAAAACTAATTTTTAATAGCTTTCAAATTATAAAGATTATTGTTTTAGATAATCTTCAAAATTTTTTCTTACAAAAATTTCAAAAAGAAAACTACAACTTAATTAAACACCATAGTTTTTCACATTTTGTAAGCCAATCGCCGAAACTAGTCCTTGAATTTTTAATGACTTTATTTGTTGTTACTATTTCTTTGATTTTATTTTTCAAAGAAAGTCAAAATTTAATACCTACAATTTCTTTTTTTGCAATATTTGGGTATAAAATATTCCCTAATCTTTCGCACATTTACGGCTATTATAATACTGCTAAATCAAGAATAAAAACATTTAAATACATTGAAAAAGATCTTTTAAAAATAAAGAAAATTAAAAATTTTGAAAAAGATTTTAATTTTAAAAATCCTCTAAAAAAAATACATCCTAAAAAAACTATTGGAATGTCATTCGATGCTTTTGGATATTATAAGAATAAAAAAATTCTTAGGAAGCAAACGTTAAACTTTGATGTTGAAAAACTCAATGTAATTCATGGAAGAACTGGATCTGGGAAAACAACACTTATAAATTTACTAATGGGTTTTATCAAGAATGAAAATGTAAAAATCAAATTAGATGATCATTTGTTATCAGAAGATAAAAAAATTAATTTTTTAGAAAAAATTTCATTAGTCCCTCAAAAAATTGAGTTGATTGATGCCAGTATAAAAAAAAATATTTTATTTGATAAAAAAATATCTACTAAAGATTTCAATAAAATATGTAGAATTTCGAATTTAGACAAATATATAAAATCTTTGCCAGAAAAGGAAAACACAATTATTGGTGAAAATTTTCAAAAAATTAGCGGTGGTCAAGCTCAAAGAATTTCAATTGCTAGAAGTTTAGTAAAAAAACCAAAAATTTTAGTTTTGGATGAGGGAACCGGTCAGATTGATAGAATTACAGAGACTTCTATTCTTAATAATTTATTAAAACTTAAAATTACAGTTATATTGATAACACATAGAATTGACTATTTAAAAAATTTTAAAAAAATAAAAACATTCAGAATCTATAAGGGGTTAATTAAAGAGACAAATAATTAAAATTTAAAATCTGCTGTCCAATGATGTTTACTTTTATCTTTAAGAAATTTTTCATTTTTATTTTTATAAAATTGCCGTAAACCTTTCATTGTATACATTTTTTGTTCTTTAATTAAAAATTTAGTGGAAATTGCCATATATGATAAAATTTTAAGAAAATCAGTTGTAACAATGTTAAATATAAAATTCATTTTTTTCGAGAGTAAATTTTGCTTCAAAAATTCTTTGTATTGATGACGTTGTTTTTCAGAGTCCTTAAAATGATAAAAAAGTGAAATTGTTAATAAATACAAAATAATATTTTTTAATTGAATTATAGGGTGCCTTTTTAAAAAATTATTTTTTGGTAATTTAAGATAAGTATCAACTAAAAAGGAATAGTAAAATCTAGTATTCAGTTCAGACCAAGAGGTAGGAATATTATTTGCTTCATCAAAACTTTCAGATAAAATTTCAATATTATATAATGCAACATAATCTTTTTTTTTTAATAAATAAATTGCTAAAGCTGTGTGTGGTATCGGAGTAGTTTCAAATAATGTTTGATTTTCTTTTTTAAGAAGAACTTCTGAGTCTTTAGTGCTTACAAACATACATGCATTTCCCATATAATAAATAGGTAATCTTGAATGAATATTTTTCACAACTTGATAGGTATCTTTTTTAACATTTTTAAATGTTTGCTTATATCCTAACAAGTTTTTTACACCAAAGATAATTACCTCGGGTAAATCTAAGTGTTGTCTTATTAAATTTATTCCTTTAAGCAAACTATCTAAATTTGGTTTATCATCATCTCCTATAAAATAATAATATGATCCCTGGGACTGAACTATTGTTTCGATTATATTTTTAGTCATTCCAATATTCTCTTGATTCTTAGTGATTTTGAGAAAATCTTTAAATTTGTCCAAAGGTTCTTCAAAAAGTTTAAAAATATCAAAATCAGAATTATTATCTATTACAAGTAATTCAACAAATTCATTCAAAGAATTTTTTGTAATGAATTCACAAAATAAATTTACCTGCTTAAAAATTTGATCTTTCCTATTGTAGGTTGGTATACCTATTGTAAGTATTTTATTCATCAATAATTTTTTCGAAAGATTTATTAAAAAACTTTTTTAGAATATGGATTGAAGCCTCAGCAACAGCCCTGTTTGCTCCAGTTCTATCAACAACATAATCTGCATTTTTTTTAACATGATCTAAACTATCTTTAACTGTTATAGAATAAAAACATTTTTTCATTACTAAATAATCAAAAATTCCATCACCCATAAAAATAGATTTTGATAAATCATACTTTTTTTGAAGAATATTTTTTCTATCTCTTCCATTGACTAAATAAAGTTTCATTTTCATATCTTGTTGGATTCTTCTTTTTGTTATTAAAAATCCTCTTTTGTCAGCTGTAATAAAGATAATATTTAAATATTTTTTTAATATCTTAAGTGCATCATTATCGTCAGGACCAAAAATTTTAAATTCTTTTTTATTTTTAGAGTAAACCATTTGGCCATCAGTCATGACGCCATCAATATCGATAATAAAATTATTAGGTAAGTTCTTTTTTTTCAATTTTTTATAATTAAGTTTCTATAATATCATTTAAAGTGAATTTTCCCAAATAATACAAAAATAGAGAGTATGGATAATGATGTAATCCTGCAATATTTAAAAAAATTAAAGATGTTAAAATTTTGACCTTTTTTTCATCAAAATTATTTTTTTTTATAAATTCAAATAATATTTTTTGACATTTCATATTTTTTTTTGATTGATAAAATTTGAATTTAATATTTTTTGGATTGTTTTCAATTTGATAGCCAGAAGACGAAATTACATTATGATCAAGAATTAATCCATGGTTGATTTTGGCTAAATCATAATAAATATCTCCATAATCCATCAAATCAACAAAATCTTCTCTCCAGTCTAAAAACTTAAATTTATTACGTTTTATAATAATATTCTCAAAATGTAGATCTCCATGAAAATTTACAGGAACTCCTTTGCTTAAATTTTGCCAATTAATTTTTCCAAATAAATTTGAAATTTTATTTATCTTTTTATTATTTATCATTTCCACTTTATCTCGAAGATTATTTTTTTCATAAAGGAAATTTATTCTACTCAATGTTTTTTCATAATAAAAACTGCTGCATTTTGATTGGAATTCCAAATATTTTTTCTTCGGCAAATTTTTTTTTATCCAAAATTTATTTTTTAGAAATTTTAATAAATATTTAAAATTATTTAACTTATTTTTGCTTGAAGACATTACCTCTCCAGGAATGTAATCATAAACATATAAATACTTTTTTTTTTTTAGAATTTTTGGAACAAATTCTGTCAAGATTCCAGATCTGATAAATCTTTTTTCAACAATTGTAGGGTTAGTGAAAAATTTATAAACTTTGTTATTTTTAAAATAAATCCCTTGATCATACTTTGGAAGAATATTTTTTTTGTTTAAAAAAAACTTTTCTGCTACTTCTTTTGTTTCCTTACTGCCAATATCGAACCATTTTTTAATAAATACAAAATTTACTTTTGAGATTTCAATATTTTTAAAATATGCAAGTTCACCTTTATTATTTTGATCATTTAATAAAGATTTTTTAAATAATCTATAATCTTTTACAAATCCCACGCCAGTATAATTAAAACATCCTTTTTTTAAAAAATTCATTTTATAATGAATTTTTTTATAATCTTTTTTTATCTCAACTGAAGCATACTTCATGGTATCACTTTTACCTTTACTTAAAAACATCGTGTCTTTATTTATTTTTTTATAAAAATTTTTATCGGTAAAAATACTGTCGTTAGCATGAAAGAAAAATGGCTGATTTATAAATTTTATTGAAGCCTTAAGTGACAGTGTAAGACCAGAGCCCTTACCATCATAGTTTTTAACATATACAAATTTAATTTTTTTTTTTGGATAAATTAAACTCAAAAATTCCTCTATTTGATCACCTTTATAGCCTAAAATAATAATAAATTTTGCATTAGCTGGGTATGACTCAATAATTCTGCTTATTACAGGTAAATCACCAAGCTGGATCATTGATTTATTAAAATGCTTTGTATGAAGATCGAGTCTTGAACCTATACCTGCGGTAGGAATTATAACTAGCATATAATTAATTCATGTTTATACTACCTATAATTTTATTTTCAATTTAAACTATGATAAAAAATACTTTTCTAGGTTTGGGTCCAATGAGTTTAGAAGTAATAGACTCGCTCAATTTTTTTTCAAAAAAACACAAAAAGAAACTCATGCTGATATGCTCTAGAAATCAAATAGAGTGTAAAAAATTAGGAGGAGGCTATGTAAATAATTTTTCTACTGAAACATTTTCTAGCTATATTAAAGCAAAAAAAAATGAATTTTTAATTATGTGTAGAGATCATGGGGGACCTTTTAAGAAAGATGGAGGTAATAAAAGCTTAAAAAATGAAATTGAAAATTCTAAATTATCATACGAAAACGACATTAAACACGACTTCAAGATTATTCATATAGATACCTCTGCCTGCGGGAAGATGAAGTATGAAATAGCAACTGAATTAGTCAATTTTTGTGAGAAAATTGCAAAAAAATATAAAAAAAAAATAAATTTTGAATTTGGTTGTGAAGAACACGGTGTATTAACAAATTTTAAAAAGTTTAATGAGGATGTAAAATTTTTTTCGAAGATAAAAAATCGACAATATATTGTTTGTCAAACAGGTTCTTTAGTAAAATCGATTTTTCAAGTAGGCCAATTTGATATTGATACAGTTAAAAAAATGAAAAAAATTGTAAATAAACATGGAATTCTCTTAAAAGAACATAATGGTGATTATCTTAATAGACAACAAATACAATTAAGGAGACATTACGGAATAGATGCTATTAATATTGCTCCAGAACTTGGAGTCATTCAGTCAAATCTAATTTACAATTTAGGTAAAAAGTTTTCATTTGATAAAGAAGTTAATAATTTTGTGAAGGCTACATTAGCAAAAGGTAAATGGAAAAAATGGCTTTATTCTAAAGAAAATAATTTGATAAAATTTTTTTCATCTGGTCATTATTGTTTCACTCTAAATGAATATCAAAATTTAAAATATAAAATTTCAAAAAAAACAAATTTTCAAACATTACTAAACAAAGATATAGAAAATAATTTATTGAAATATTATAAATAACTATCTTTTATAGTCATCACTAAGCCTCACGACATCACTAAGCTCTGGGGTGCTAGCTTCCAAATATGTTGAATTTGTAATAGCTGTCATACGGTGTATTTTTTTTGGATTTATTGTAATTGTTTCTCCAAGATTATAAATTCTAGAGGATAATTTTTTTTTATTTTCACCAACTTGAATTTTCAATTTTCCTTTTAGAACATAAATTGTTTCTTTTTTTTTGTTATGGTATTGCAAACTACATCTATGACCTTTTTTCATAAATAATTTTTTTAAAACGTATTTCTTATTTTTTTCTAGCAATAATTCATATCCCCAAGGTTTAATAATTTTCTTTGAAATCATAATTTATAGGCCATTACTTTTGAAATTTTATAATCTTTATTAAAATAGATAATATCGATTACATTTAAATATATTTTATCTAATTTAATGTTTATTTGACAACTTACCGCCTTGTTATCTTTATTAAAATATAAATTTAAAATTTTAATATCGATTTTTTTAAAATTACTAAAAATCTTTTTATTGAAGTTTATAACTTTTCTCTTTCCTTTTATTTTATTTTCCCAATCATGAACAATAATGTTTTTTGAAAAAAGAGGGTCTAATTTGTTAATTTCTTTTTTTTTAAAAAATTTAAAGTAATCTAATATAATTTTCTTTATTCTTAACTTTTTCATTTTTTATTTTTTTTAAAAAAACTAATAATTGTATTTGTTATCAAATTTAATTTACTTTTACTCAATCCTGGATATATTGGCAAACTTAAAATTTTTTTTGAATATGTTTCAGTTTTTTTTAATTTAATTTTACCATATGAATTTAAATAAGCTTTTTGTTTGTGAATTGGTATTGGGTAGTGAATTGCAGTTTGTATCCCTTTTTGTTCTAAAAATTTTTTAAGTTTATCTCTCTTATTTGTTCTAATAATATATTGATGGAAAGTTGGTTTTGAAATTTTTTCATCAAAAATTGGAGTTTGGACGTGCTCTTTTAGTTTTTTTGAATAAAATTTTGCAATTTGAAGATGATAATTATTCCATTTTTTAATGTGTTTTAACATTATGTTTCCAAATGAAGCTTGTAAATTATCGAGTCTTGAATTAGTTCCCCAAATACTAGCTTGATCTCTATTTTTTAAACCGTGGTTTCTTAAAAGAAGCAGCTTTTGATATATCATTTTATTGTTTGTTACAATTAATCCTCCATCCCCATAGACATGAAAGTTTTTTCTTGGATGTAAACTAAATATTCCAACATCACCTAAAGTTCCTAGATATTTATTTTTGTATTTACCTCCAAAAGCATGCGCAGCATCTTCTATAAAAAATAATTTATGCTTTTTACAAATTTTCTTTATTTTATCAATTGCACAGGGGATTCCAGAGAGGTGTACTGGCATAACTGCTTTTGTTTTAGAATTAATTTTTTTTTCAATTAAGGAGTAATCCATGTTTAGATCATCATTAACATCAATTAATACTGGTTTTAAATGATTATAAGCAATTGCACCACAAGTAGCTATAAATGAATTTGATACTGTAATTATCTCTTGGTTCTTTTTCAAATTTAAAGCTTTACATACCAATCCCATTCCTTCGGTCCAATTTCCTACTCCTAGAACATATTTTACCTTTAGTAATTTTGAGATATTTTTTTCAAAATTTGACAACTCATTTCCAAAAACAAATTGACCACTTAATGCAACTTTTTTAAGAGAAGCATGTAGATCTCTCTTTAAAATTGAATATTCATTATTTAAGTTTACAAAATTAATTTTCATCAAAAAATTTATTTATTTTTTTTACTATAAAATCCAAATCTCTTCTTGTGATAAACTCATGAACTGGTAAAGACAATGTTGAGCTTGCAACTATTTCGGTGTTTACAAAATCTCCTTTTTTATAACCATAAACTTTGGCAGCAGGTTGCAAATGCATTGGAACGGGGTAATGAATTTTTGCATCAATCTTGTTTTTTTGTAAAAATTTAATCAGACTATCTCTCAAATTTAATTTTTTAACTCTTAATTCATATAGATGGTAAACATCCTTACTGAAAACTTCTTTTGGCTTTAAAATTAAATTACTATTATTTTTAAATTTTTTATCTAAGTATGCGGCATTTTCAATCCTCTTTTTAGTAATAAATTTTATTTTTTTTAAAAGGTGATTTGCTACACAAGCTTGTACTGTGTCTAATCTTGAATTATATCCAAATAATAAATTAGTATTTCTTCCAACTAAACCATGGTTTCTTAAAAGTTTAATTTTTTTATAATCATTTTTGTTTTTTAAAACTATAAAACCTCCATCACCCCAAACATTTAAATTTTTTAATGGATGTAAACTAAAACACCCAAAATCTCCAAAAGTTCCAGCTAATTTTTTTTTTCTAGTTGCTAGTATTCCATGACAAGAATCTTCAACTACAGGAATATTATATCGTTTAGATATTTTTAATATCTTTTCCATATTACAAATTTTTCCACTCCAATGGATAGGTAAAATTGCTTTGGTTTTTTTAGTAATTTTTTTTTCTATTTGATCAGGGTCAATATTATAATCATAATTAATATCTACAAAGACTGGTTTTGCTCCAGCAGTAACTATTGCACCTATTGTTGCATAAAATGTGTATGGAGAAGTTATTACTTCATCCCCATCTTTCACACCTAAAGCTTTGAGACTTAACATTAAGGCATCAGTACCACTGCCTACTGAAACTACATATTTTGTCTTAAGAAGTTTAGAAATATTTTTTTCAAAAATTTCAACTTCTTTTCCAAGAGTAAAATCATTAAATTTTATTATCTTTTCAATTTTAGAAAAAATAGTTTTATAATCTTTAAATTGATTTGATAAATAATTGTGACTTATAGAAAAATTTTTGTCATTCTTATATTGTTTATATATATAATTTTCAGCCATTTTTTTTATATATAACAAATTCTACAAATAAAAACATAAATTAGATTAAATTATTCATTTAAGTGCACCATTTTAAAATTGTTTACTATTATGATAAATTAAAATAATTAACTTAATATTGTTAATTATATGATTACTTATTTTATACCAATTTTTAATGAATATAAAAAAAACAAAAGATCATTTAAACTTTTTTTAGAAAAATTAAAAAAAGAAATAAAAAAAAATAATAAAAATAAATTTATAATTTTAGACGATGGCAGTACCGATCAGTCATCTATTTTAGTAAAAAACTTGATTAAAAACATTAAAAATAAAAATAAAATTCTATATCTCAAAAATTCTGAAAATAAAGGAATTGGATATTCTTTTAAAAAATCACTCAAATATTGTAAAACTAAATTTATTTGTCCAATCCCTAGCGATAACGACCTTCCATTTGTAGATCCAAAAAAAATTATAAAAAGAAATGTTGATCATGTGATATTTTTCCCAATTAATATTGAAAAATATTCTCTTGGTAGATTTTTTCTAAGTATAATGTTTAGGCTAATTTATAATATAATTTTCAATTTAAGGGTTCACTATATTCAAGGTAGTTTTATAGCAAATGTTAAAAATGCTCAAAAATTAAATATTCGTTCAAATAGATTTACATTTTGGGCAGAAGTTAATTTAAAAGCATTACGTATGGGATTAAACTATATAGATTATCCATTATATTTTAATAACGAGTCTAAACTAGATAGAACAGTATCTTTTAAAAATTTTTTTGAGATAGTAATATCACTTTTTATTTTGGTTTATGAAATATATTTCGCGAATAAAAAAAAATTTAATAAGAAACCAACTAAAATATATTAATGATAACAATTTTAACTAAATGTGTTTTAATACTGATCATCTATAAAATTTTATTTTTTAAAATTTTTAAATTTAGAAACAAATGGTTTATACAATTGATAATTGTTTATCTTTTGTCGTTAGGTTTTTTTATAAATAAAGAGGTATTCAATGATAACATCAAGATAATAATAGAGTACATTATTTTTTTCTCTTCATTTATAATTTCTTATTTACTTTTTTTGACTTTAGTTTTTAATGATAGTCCAACACTTTTCTATCTATTCGGTTCAAAAAAAGATTTTTTAAAGAAAAAATTTATTAATGATAGAAGGCAAAAATTAATCTCCAGCGGTTTAATAAGTAGAAAAAATAAAATTACCAGCCAAGGTTTAATGTTTATTGTGTTTTTTGAAAAACTAAGCTGGTTATTTTTTTTAGAAAAAAATGATTGAAATACTCACATTAAACTTAATTTTTTTTGTCATTTTTAACAGATTCAACCTTGGCTCTATTGTTAAAATTTTAATTAATTTTTTTATAAATATTTTTTTCTTTATAATAAATTATAATAATTTTTTAGGTCTCATAGAATTTTTTATTTTCTATCTAAGTATATTATTTATTATATTAAATATTTATACCATTAGATATTCATCTTTGAGATTTTTAATTCTTAAAAATATACATCTTAAAAAAAAAATACCTTCTGAAAATTGGCTTTATCGAGATAGAATGATTAGAATAAAATCAAAAAAAACATTTATGAGATTTGAATTATTTTATATTTTAAACCTTATTGTAAACACTTTAAAAAAGACAACTTTTTAAAAATCTAATTTTAATTTAGAAATTTTTCTTTTATTCAACAAATAATATTGAACTATATTTCTTAAATTTTTTTTTAAATCAACTTTAGAAGACCATTTTAACTCTTTTTGAGTTCTATTTGAATTTAGCGAATATTTTTTATCTTTTCCGGGTCTATCTTTTTTTTTAATGATGACGTTTTTAAATTTAACATTTAATTCATCACAAATTATTTTTACAATTTCATAAATCTTGAAAATTTCTTTTGATGAAAAATGATAAGTTTTATTAATTTTACCTCTGGTAATAACTTTAAAAATTCCGTTTGAAAAATCATTTGCATCAATAAAATTTCTTTCTGATTTTCCTCCTCCTTCTAAAGGAAATTTTTTTTTGTTCAAAATTGAAGTTATTACTTTGGGTATTAATCTGTAATTTGGCTGTCCAATACCATAAAAATTTGAAAATCTGCATATATTATAGGGAATACCATAAGTTTTAGCGAAAGATTTGATTAGCTGTTCAGCTGCTAATTTTGAAACTGCATATGGTGTTGAGGGATTAAATTGTTCATGATCCTCTTTTACTGAAAAACTTTTTGAACCAAATACTTCAGGTGTAGAGATATATAAATAATTTTTTAAAAATTTTACTTTTTTTAAAAAATTTAATAATTCTGCTTTTGAAGAACAATTAATATCAAAGTAATATTCGGGCTTATCCCAACTTTCTGCAACCATACAAATCGATGCAAAGTCAACGATATGAGTTGGTTTTAATTGATTAATAATTTTTTTTAATTTACTTAAATCTTTAGGTAAATTTATTTTATATTCTTTATAAAGTTTAATATTTTTTGAAAATTTTTGTTGCTGATAAAAATTGTTTTTCTTCTTATTATATGTGCCAATTACATTTATTTTTTGATCTAATAAAAATTTAGCTAATGAGGAACCACCAAAACTTGAAGTTCCTAGAATTAAAATTTTTTTATTCATAATTTATGATATAGTATTTTCTAAATTGAAAAATACCAAATGTCCAAAAAAAATAAATTTAAATTAGGATTGGTTCATGGAGTGTTCGACGTTCTACACGTAGGTCATATTGAGCATTTTAAGGAAGCAAAAAAATTATGTGAAAAGTTAATTGTTTCAGTTACAAGTGATAGGTTTGTAAATAAGGGCCCAAATAGACCAGCTTTTGACATTAAAGATAGAGTTGGTGTGCTCAAGTCTTTAAAGTTTATTGATGATGTCATCATAAGTAATAATGAAACAGCCATAGAAAGTATTAGAAAAATTAAACCCAATGTATATTTTAAAGGTTTAGATTATAAAAATGTTAATCTTAAAAGCACGAATAATCTCAGAAAAGAAATTTTAGAATTAAAGAAATATAATGGTAAATTTATAGTAACTGAAACTAAACTTAAATCTTCAAGTAAAATACTTAATGAAAATTTTGGATACCTCAAAAAAGATATTAGGGATTATTTACGAAATATTAATAAAATTAATCTAATTAATAAACTTAAAGAAAGCTTATTAAATAATTCAAAAAAAAATAAAAAAGAATTCACATATCCTTATCGGAGAACCAATATTAGATAAATATACTAAAGTAAAAATATTAGGTAAATCACAAAAAAGTAGCGTTATATCAACAGCTAAATTAAAGTCAGTAACTTATGGTGGTGGTTCTATCCTTGTATCAAACTTTTTGTCAGATCTCTTAAATAAACTTACCTTTTATGGAATTTTTAATAATAATGTGAAAAGTAAAATTTCTCATTATTTAAAGAAATCCAATAAAATTCATTTTAGAGGTATAAATGATAAAAATGAAAAAATTATTCAAAAAGAAAGGTTTATTGATAATTATTCCCAAATAAGACTTTTTCAGAATAATGTTAATGAAAAATTTAGTTTAGAAAAAAAGCTAATAAAATCATTTAATAAAAAATTTTTTAAAGTTTTAAATTCATTTAAAAATATTATTATTTTTGATTATGGTTATTATTATTTAAATGAAAGTTTGATTAATAATTTAAATAGAAAAAATAAAACTCTTTTCATAAATTGTCAGACAAATTCTTCAAATTATGGATTTAACCTATTTGATAAGTATAAGAAAGCAGAGATTCTCTGCGTTGATGAAATGGAGTTAAGGCTAAATTTCAGAGAAAAAAACAAAAAGCTTGAAGATGTCTTAAAAGACAATTTAAATTTTTTTAAAAGGTATAAGATTTTCATTGTAACTTCAGGATCAAAAGGTTGCTACATAGTTCATTTAAATAAGATAAAATATATTCCTACCTTTTTTAATACAACTCTGGATACCACAGGGTGTGGGGATATTTTTTTTTCTTTTTTTACGTATCTTTATTGTGAAAAAAAATACTCATTAGATGAGATGGCTATATTAAGTCATCTTGCAGCAGGAAATCATGGTTTAACCGAGGGTAATAAAAATGTTTTTTCTAAAGAAAAATTTTTCCAAATTGCTCAATCATATATCAAATGAGTAAGGAAATGTTGAATTCAATTGCTGTATTAGAAAAAATTAAATCTCCACTACAAATAATAAATAAAGTTAAGATTCCCAAACTTTTAAAAAATCAATTATTAATTAAAATTCACTATACATCAATTTGTGGTAGTCAAATATTTGAAATAGATGGACAAAGAGATAGTAAAAAATACATTCCACATGCTCTAGGTCATGAAGCAACAGGTATAGTAGAAAGTACAGGATCCAATATTAAAAAATTTAAGAAAGGGGATAAAGTTTTTATTAGTTGGATAAAATCAAAAGGTAAGGACTCTCGAAATAAAAATATATATTACCCAAATTCGAGTAAGAAAATAAATTATGGTAAAGTTGCAACATTTTTAAAATTTGCAATAGTTCCTGAAAATAGAGTTAATAAATTGCCTAAAAAAATAAACCTCAAAGAGGGTGTTTTACTTGGCTGTGCTATTCCTTCTGGTGCTGGTATGTTAATAAATCAATCAAAAATAAAATTGAATAGTAAAATTTTAATTTTAGGCCTTGGTGGTGTTGGAATATCAGTTTTGATGGCTACTAAGATTTTTAAAAATATAAAAGTATATGCTTTTGAATTAAGTTCAAAAATACAAAAAAAAATATCACATATTTATAAAAATTGTAAAATTTTAAATAATAAAGAATTTAACAATTTAAGAAGAAATATTTTAAATCTAGAAGAAGATGGCTTTGATTTTATTTATGATACCACGGGATCTGCTAATAGTATTAGTGAAGCATTAAGTTTACTCAAAAATAGTGGAAAATTAATATTCGCAACTCACCCAAAAAAAAATGATCAAATAAGAATTGATGCTTTTGAGCTTATAAAAGGGAAGAAAATTGAGGGCTCTTGGGGAGGTCTTACAGATTTTAAGAAAAATTTAAAAGTTTATGAAAAAATAATTTTTAAAAATAAAAAAATAATAAATGAAATAACAAAAAGTTTATATTCTTTTAAAAATATTAATAAAGCTATTAAACATATGAGAATTAAGAAAAGTATAAGACCAGTTATTAAACTTAGTTAAATATTTTTCCATTAAAGTTTTTTGGGCTTTTTACAATCTTTTCTATAATATTTATGTATCTTTCTGGTTTAGGAAATTTTTTAGACTTAATTGAATTTTTTTTTCTTTCATATCTTTGAGGATCAGTTTTTTTTATTTTTTGCCAAATGCTACCTGGATATATGTATGGACCTACAATTATTCCTAATATCGAACAATCGATTTTTTTGAAATGGAATGATTGTGATTTAATATAGTATTTACATGCCCCTTTTGCAATTATGTAAGAAGATTTTGCTTTAAGATTATTTAAAGCATCAGTTAAAATAAATATGAATTTGCTTCTATTAACTTTCCTATTTTTTATTAGAAAATGATTAAAATTGATTGGAAAAAAAAGGTTAATCTTTAATAATTTATCTAAAAATTTATTATTAATTAATATTTCTTTAAAATCAAAATGATCACCGATAGAATAAATTATGGTATC
>MDTG01217985.1_pt1 | contig 45788 bp, 37 predicted proteins | sample 811421 | NCBI WGS metagenome assembly MDTG01 (sample SAMN05326645, study PRJNA326480) | marine metagenome | isolation source: seawater | place: Pacific Ocean: South East | collected 2011 | reverse complement strand
TAGTACTAGTGAGATTTATGGTAACCCAAAGATTAACCCTCAAGAAGAAAGTTATTTTGGGTATGTGAACCCAATAGGAGTTAGGAGCTGTTACGATGAAGGGAAAAGAATTTCAGAAACTTTATGCTCAGATTATCAAAGAATTCATAATCTAGAGATTAGGATAATAAGAATATTCAATACTTATGGACCAAGGATGCAACCGAATGATGGGAGGGTGGTTAGCAATTTTATTTGTCAAGCATTACAAAATAAACCAATAACAATATACGGTGAAGGTAAACAAACTAGGTCTTTTTGCTATGTGGAAGATTTAATTGAAGGTATGAATAATTTAATGGAAAGTAAAGTTTCTTCTCCAGTAAATATTGGGAATCCTGAAGAATTAACAATTTTAGATTTAGCTAAAAAAATTAGAAATAAAATAAATCCTAATCTTGAAATAATTTTTAAACCTTTACCACAAGATGATCCTCTTAAAAGGCAGCCAGACATAACAAAAGCTAAGATCCAAATAGGATGGGAACCCCATACATCACTTGATAAAGGCTTGGATAAAACTATATCTTGGTTTAAAAATTACTAGAAAAATAATAAAATATGTTTAAAAATTTAAAAAGTATTTTTTTCTTACATTGGCATAAACTATAAACTAATTTGCCTTTCAAAAAAATATATATTTAAAATATTTAGTTTATTTAAATAAAATAAATAGTATATTTTTGAAGAGCCTTATTTTTTATTGAAAATTTGTTCTAACCCTTTCTCCTATAAATTCATTTTTTAATGGACAAATTTTTGATTTTATAGTTTATTTAAAGATTAAAAGTGTAAGTTTTATTGACTTTAAAATCATCTTCAAAATTTTGAACTAAGTATCCATAACAATTAAACGTGTCAATATTTTTTAACCAAGGTACTAAAAAATTAAAACTAACTCTTTTTTTAATTGGTAAGTTTTTTCTTACTTTTTCTAAATTCTAAACCCATCTAAGAATAACCTGACTTTTTAAGTAGGAGATTTTTTACTTTTAAAACAACTCCAGAAAGTATGCTGCAACATGTAAATCGCTAGGTGCATTTTAAGGTATATATTTCAATACTCAACCGATATAAAGTACTATTTGAATTTTTAGGAATTACGAAAGAAATCTTAGAATAGATTGATATTAAGGGCGTTTTTTAGATTTGGGGGCATATCTTAAGCTGGCAGCCCTCCTGTATGGCATAAAGGGGGCATCGGTTCGAGTCCGCTTGGCTCCATAATTATTTTTGGTACTGATAAAAAATTATTTTGAATAAATTTATGCTATTTGTCTTTAACATTAAATAATTTATTTTAAACTATCTCTGCCAACAATTCATGGAACTAACATGGTAAAGCTATAGTTCATTTGTAGCTTATCTGAAGTTAATTTTATAACTTTTTTACAGATTATTAAAATAATCCTATACAAAATTTGAATAGAGAAGACTCAGAATTCTTTTTTAAGAAAATTGTTAACTTATAAATTATAAGTAAGAGAAATTATTCAATTTTGCATGACCTAATAAATATTTAGAACATCTTGTTGCAGAAAAAGGAAGTTCTCTGAATAATTCAAGTAAATTAGATTTATTTGAGGGATCAAATTTTATTTCCATTATATTAAAGTTGGAATTTTCCCATAGATTAAGATTGGATATAAATGAATCAACTCTAACTCTAGTGAATTTTAGCTTTGAATCGATTGTTAATCTATGACCTTCAGCCTTCTCATAATAATCTCTTGAATAATTACAAAGCAACTGAGGTTTTAAATTATTAGGGAAAAACTCGTCATCATTTATTTCTGTTAATTTACAAATACTTTTAATTGATAAATCAAAATTATTCATATCAAAATTATTAGGCAGCTTTATTATTCTTTTATGGCCTGTATTATCTGTTTTAACCTTAATTTCAAATTGCCAGCCAAAAAATTTTTTATCTGAATATGAATACCACCTTAATCTATATTTTCTTCGAGGGGTTATTCCTGCTAAATTATCCTTAACAGAAGTTAGTTGATCATCATCATAATAGAGAGAATAGACAAGTCGTTTTGGATATGTTCTTATAAATCCGAATTTTATAGACTTTATCAAAAGTTGATTAATATCAACTGAATTACTGATATATTTTGATTCAATTCTATTCTGGCTTTTGATTATTTTATTCACTTTTATTTTTTCATTGGCCCTGTATTATATAAAGCTTTAATATCTAATACTGAAGGATTTATTTTAATTTTATTAACATATAGATCCGCATCTTCTGTAGTAATAAATCTTTTTAAATCAAGTTTTTGTTGATTCTGAGAATAAGAAATTTCAACATTTGTTCTTTTAGTATAAAAGTCTTTCTTAACGTAAGCCATTATTATATTGCCGCTTGTTTCTATATTATTAAGTTTAATTTTTGACCTACTCCCATCTTTAATTGCAGCCACAAGATAACTATTCGTGACATTTTCAACATCAAAATTAACTTCACTCTCTTCTCCAATTGAAATAACTTTATCCTTCACATTAGATGCCATATTAACTTTCCCGTTGATATCTGAGCCAGAGAAATCAAGTCCGTCTCCTCCTATTTCATTTAAATAAACTTGTTTAATATTGCCTGAACAAAAATCGCAATCTAATCCATCACTCTTTGATTGAGAAATATTTAAACCATTTATATCTATTAAACTATTAACAATATTAATACCATCTTCAGCATTGGAATTTAATATTGTTAAATCATCAACTACTAGATTTGAATTGTAAAAAGTTAATCCCCCTGTGAGACTTAATATCCCAACATTAGTTTCTTTAGTATCAGAAATTAAAAGAGATTTAATATTTGAAGAAATTTTTTGTTTTTGATCGTTGTAAACATATAGCCCTTTCCATCCTTTTTCTTTTTCCAAGGCAACCATTTTGACTGGGTTTCCTTCTTCGCCTTCAATAATAAGTCCGCCTTTTACTATCATGTAGGTATCCGGCGCAAATATTAGAGAAGTATTTTTTCTGATTTCTAAATCCCCATCAATCACAATTGGTTCTTTTATAATCCACTCTCCCTCTTGGAAAATGAATTTCTTTAATGAATTTCTTTTAATAAATTTAGGAAAATTTAACTTTCGGAGAGGATTCAATTCTATATCTAAATCGGGTAAAAAATTTAAAGATAAATTCTTTTCATTTCCTTGATGTTCATAAATAATAAAGTTTTGCGATGAATTACAATTATTAAATTCAATTGAATTTGAATTCATAAATGAAGATATCTTGACTTTTTTAGGTTTAGATAAAATTATTTTTTTTGGATTGAATTTAAGATTAGCTAGAGTATTTTTATTACATAAATTAATTTCTTTTATAAGAAATTCTCCGCATGTTAGAGGGTATAAATTTAAATGGTTTTTATTAAAACTTGCATTAAGCGTATGCAAATCTAAAATTTTATATTGGTTTGTCTTGCATTCCATCATATCTGTATATAGTAGTTTTTCTCTTCCTTTATAATCGACTAAACCTTTATTATTTTTTAAAAAATTAAAGTTGGAATTTACATAATCAAGATTTAATATTCTATCAGAGGGGAAATATTTTCTAGATAATTTGTATGGAATTAATTTTTTAATCTGTACCATAGTCTTATCTTGAAGAAGTGAACGTTCACTTTTTTGTAATTTTTTTGCTCTCAAAAAACCATATGTCACTTCTTGAATAGATTTCTCTTTATATGTTTTTTCAATATCTTGAAATCTTCCTTGATCTGTCATTATTGGCTCTAACTTTAATGTGAATGGATTAAAGTAAAAATACATATTGTTAAGACCAGCAGCATGGAAATTTCCCCAAATCGCTAAAATTTCTTCTGCTTCAGAAAGCATTCTCTGATTAAAAATAATATCCTGATATCCATCCTTTTTAATAAAATTGGTAATATAGTTAAATTGTAGAAGCTCTTTACCATTTAATTTTGAATATGGAATTGAAACACTATCTATAAAAAGTCTTGGATGAGAAAGCCAATATTCTTTCCTTGGAAGAGGGTTATCATTACTTCGCAAATAATTTTTCCAATAATAATCATCAGAGAATCTTACTATCAATGATTCTCTTAATTTATTTTTTGCCATTAATCTAGTACCAAAGGTATCCTGCATATCCATTAATCCCCAATATGAATTATTAACATTTACATTTACTAGCTTATGTTCAACTGAATGGAATCCAAAATCAGAAATAAGTTCTTGAAATAGATAAGAAAATGGATAAGTTCTACTCCTCAACTTATGTAAATAAAAATTATTCATTCCATTTAATGATCCATAATTTTTATTTAGTTTTACTTTAAAACTTAGTCTCTTATTCGAATACCAATGATCAGACAAATCCCCTTTAAGTCTAAAGTTTGATTTAGCAAATTTATCTTCATCAGAAATAGTACCTTTAACCCATTTTGGTTTGTATAAAAAACCCTTATTTATTGCAAGTAACCTATCTTTTAAAATATAATCATAATTATCATATGGAATATTAATATAAAATTTAGGCAAACTACTAATTGCATTTTTTGATTCAATTAACTTAGTCTTATTCATAAAAGGGATATTTATTGTGTATTTAAAAAGATCTTTAAATGCATCAGATGGAGGGACAGAACCATTTACATCACTTCTATGATGTGACAACCCTTTAACAGAAGATATTCCTGGGATAAGTATTGTTAAATCCTCTTGGATATCTTGACTAAAAACCTTTTTATTCGATCTCAAAAAATTTGTTAATATAACAAAAAAACTGACCAGAGATATGGACAATAATTGAAAAATTAGTCTGTTTTTTTTTTGATTAAGAATTTTCAAAATACTAAATTCAATAATCAATATTTGAATTATAAATTTGTACTGATATTTTTTGATCTAACTGACTAATATCATCTATCAATTCTTGAATTCCATTTTTTTTCATAAGGTTAACCTGCAATATCAAATTATTATTTGACCTTATTTTCTCGAGTCTAATAAATGAAATTTGTTCACAAGTTTTAGATAATCTATCAATTATTAAAGGTATTGAAATTAATTTAGAATCTGACCATTCAACATTTAGATTTAATTCATTTCCCGATTTAATTTGATTTTTTCTCTTTAATTTATAAAAGGCTCTTAGAATTAAAGAAATTAAAATGATAGAGACCCCTAAAGCTGTAAATGTATTCTGATTGGCGCCAAAGCCTAAGCCAGTAACTATTGCAAGAAATAAAAATACGAGATCCTCAGGATCTTTTATGGGCGTTCTAAATCTAACTATTGATAAAGCCCCAACTAAACCGAGTGATAGGGCTAGTGAAGATTTAACAATAGTAATTATTACACAAACTGACAAGGTTAAGGGGACAATAGATGATGAAATTTGTTTTCCACCTGAAATACTTTGACTTGAATATTTGTAGACATTTGATATTAACCAGGCAAATAAAATAGCGAAAAATAGTGATATTAAAGCCTCAGTGATATTTATATAATTTAAAGAAGTAATGTTCGTGGGTAAAGCATTAGTTAAAACTTGATTACTCATACCTGCTTATGTAATTAATATATTTTTCAACAATAATTGCTCTTAGTCACTTTGTCGAGTGATTCTAGAGAAGTAAATCACTCGGCAAAAATAATAGCTGTTTCGATTGACTTATTCTATTTTTACAAAAATTTTATGGGTATCTTTAGCTCCTTAAAAATTTGATTAGTCATATCAATTCTAAAAGCTTAATCTAACGCCATTATTGCTTAGCGATTGAGATGCAGGAATTTTTGAATATCTACTCATCTTGCATGCATATTTTTTTGATTAGATTCCACTTGGCTCGACTTATATAAAAATATAACTAATTGATTACTCTTATTTTTTATACTTTTTAAAAAATAGACTTATTGAAGATTAGAAAATCTTATTTAGTTTTTGAATAAATCAAACAATTTAGAATATAGATTATTGCATAATTTTAGTAAGTTTTTATCTATTTTTAAATCAACCTTTTTTATTGATTCTTTAAAAATAAATTCATAACTTTCTGAAATTTCTAGTTTATTCAGTATTTCATACCAATATTTTTTGTTATTACAAAGCTTTTCATAGCAAACAAAAGTTACATTTTTATTTTGAGATAAAATTTCAAAAGAATTTTTATATATTAAATACCATTGTTCAATCCAATGATTTATATCTGAAAAGTTATCAAATTTTATAACCTCCTTAAAAAAAGGAATATAGTTTGGCCCAAATTCTGTATGTCCAATTAAGTTCATATAAGTAGATATAAATTTATCATTTTGTTCAAATTTTATAAATTTATTATGCTGATTTAGTATGGAATATGATTGCTGTAAAGGGTCTCTAAATGGAACTAAAATTTTTGCATTTTTAAAAATTTTAGAAATCAGATTAAGTCTTTTTATATTTTGATTATTTTTACTAATATACCTTATTTTTTTATATTTATAAGTGATATTACTTACGTACATTTTAAACTTTTCTCTAGATTCATATTCATCTTCCGAAAATGTTTTCCAAAAAACTTCTTCAAATGCTTCTGGAGATTTGGTAGAGTATTTTAAATTATCTCCATGGGCTCTCTCTAGTAAAATCTCATTTCTTTTTTGTGGTTTAAATTTAGACCAAAAGTTTGGAGAGAGAATAAATGGCATATCTTCATATGTCAATGATGCAAAAATATTGGATTGATAAATAGAATTTAATAAGATTGTAGTTCCTGACCTGGCTTGACCGGCTATGAAAACGTGCTTAGCTTTATCATTAAAGTTTCTTAAAGAAGAATTTTCAAATTCAAACATTACTTCTCTCATAAACTTAGAAGAAAGCGCTAATTGATGTAATCTCTTTTCTAACCAAGAATAATTATTCATTTTTTATTAACCTTCTTAAATATAGATAAACAATAGAGAAAATTATTAATTCAAATAATCCCAAAAAAGAGAATACAAAGTTAATAAATTTTATAAAAAGTATATCAGCCAAATAAAAAAATAAAATAATGGTTGATATTATTAGAATTATTTTGATTGAATAATTAAGGATTTTTAAAGAAAATTTTCTAATCAATTTTTCTTTATTAAAATCACTTATTTGTTTATTAAAAATTAGGCTACTAGATTTATTTGAAAGTTTAATAATGGAAATTATTAATGCAAAATATCTGAAATTAATAATTAGTTCAATTGATATGACGCATAATATAAAAAGGACAAGATGATTCACTTTAAATTATTTTTAGATTTCAATTTTTTTTTCTTTGTAATTTTTTTATTTTTTATTAAACGTTTTATTGGAAAATAGAGGATCCCCCACAACCCCAAAAAGAAGGCTGCAAAAAAGCCAAAAATTGCCACGATAGCACCAGTACCCATCCCTGGGCCAATATAAGCAAAAGACTTGTAGGGAATTTCCACAAATAAGATAACTAAATTAAACATTACATTTAGCTTTTGCACTCAATAAATTTTTAACATTTTCAAGATCTTTATCTGTAGTTAAAATTCTAGACCAACCAAGGCTATAAAGCTTACCATTATTGGCACGATTTACAAAATTCCATCTTAAAGTTCCATCTTTATTAAAGTATAGAAGTCTCGAAGAATTATGCTCTTCAATAAATAAGTCTCCATTTGAAAGTATTTTACCTCTTCCTTGTGAAACAGTTCTTACGTCGTATTTAATTAGACTTTTATTAAGGTAGGTTTTATATGTATCTGATTTGAAATCGTAAATGACTATTTGGTTGTGACCATGAACATCAAAACCGTTTATGTAATATCTTGCATTATTATTAAAAATTGAAATTTGATTATCATTGAGAACATTTACGTCATGCTGACTAAAAAAAGGGCCTGAACCTTTCCAAAGAATTTTGTTTGTCTTAGGTCTATATAATAAAATCATAGATTGATTTCTTAAAGACAGAAGAAGATCTCCTTGTTTCCAATATTGACTATCGAAATCTAATGGCTGTATATCATTGAGATGTATAGGATCAAATTCAAAAGTATCTGAACTAGAAGAAAATAATAGGTAGCCTAGACCATTTTCATTTAATATTTCACTAATAGATTTTTTAAAGATAATTCGTCCTTCTGCTGACAATTTTACTATTGCATCATCTCGAAATCCTGATTGCGTTAATTGTTTTCTTCCAACTTGAACTTTTGGTAACTCTTGAGGATATAAAGAGGCAGAAACCCAAATATTTTCTTCAATATCAGTTTCTATGGAATGATGAAATTGATCTTGTGCATTCTCAAAAACTAAATTAGAACATGCATCTATTTTCCTTAAAGGCGAAAACCAACCAAATAGTAATCCCCCATCTTTGGTTAATTTAGGATGAACTAAAAGTTTCCTGAAATTGTTATCGTCTCTACTTAAGTATTTAAATTCATCAATCTTTTTTATTGATTTGTTAAATTCATCAATATCTGGGTTCCACACATGTAAAGTTTTAAAATTAGTTAAATCAATTAGTTCTACTATCCCTTCTCTAAGATCGCCGTCATATCTTGATAAAAGTAAATAGGATTTATTTAAGTTTGTCTGACCGTTGAACCCATCTAAATCAGGGAACCTATCTTTTTTTTTAAGATGAGGAGAAGAATTAATTATTTTTCTTAAATTCTTGGGTATTTCTGCTAAAAATAATGCAGTCTCAGAAACTATACCTAATTTATGCCTTCCTACTAACTCCTGCCTTACAAGAATTCCAAAACTTATAGAAAAAAAAACATTAATTAACATCACTAAGTAAAGAATCCATATTTCAACTTTTTTAAACATTTTTTAGATTATTATTCTAAATTTTATTGTTTTTATATTTTACGAATAAAAATAACTTGCTTTAATCAAATTTATAAAAATTTATTAATTTAATCTTTCAAATCCAGAATGACAACAATCATTATCCAATAATTTATTTATATCTCTTAACCCATTTTCGCACTCTTTGATAGTACTAAATATTTGATCAAGATTCTCTACAAAATGATCAATAATTTCAAAAGTATGAGCAGTGCAAATATAACAAATAGTAGAAGCAAGATATCCTCTTTTCAACATCTCCTGGGTAATATAAGTTTTGTATTTTAGATTATCCAAAGACATAAATTGAAATGAAATAAGAGAAGAAATTCCCGTCAATTTTAAATTAAGATCATATTTATCGGATAAATTATTTAATTTTTTTCTGAAATGATTTCCCTTTTTTGTTACATCAATCCAGGAGCTTTCTTTTTCCATTATTTCAAGAGTTTTTAGGGCTGCGGTTGGTCCAATTCTCTCGGTCCAAAATGTACTACTTATAAAAGTTTCTTGAGCACATTGCATAATTGCATGTTTACCAATTACGGCTGTTATTGCATAACCATTTCCTAATGCTTTCCCAAACATTGCAATATCAGGGTTTACACCATATTTGAGATGTATTCCTCCGAATGTCTCTCTGAAACCAGATGTACACTCGTCAAAAATAAGTACAATTTCTTTTTTATTACATAATTCTCTAACACCTTCGAGAAAGCCTTGTTTTGGTGGAATAGAACGTTCTACTTCCATTTTTATAGCAGCTAGATCATGATTCTCAACAATTTTTTCTAATTCTGATAAATCATTATATTTAAAGGGAATCACAGTTCCCACTAGAGCTTTTGGAACTCCATTTGGTTCTAGTCCTGGTAGGAGATGTTTCTCTAATCCATCGTTGCTATTAAGATTTGTAGCCAAATACCAATCATGCCATCCATGGTAACCACAAATTGCAATCTTATCTTTTTTGGAAAAAGCTCTTGCAATTCTAATTGCAATTGCATTTGCTTCTCCACCACTTCTTGCAAATCTAACCATATCTGACCATGGATGCATTTCAACAAGCTTTTCTGCAAGTATTACTTCTTCTGGACAATTTAATGTACTCATATTGCCTTTATTAATATTGTCTTTTACAGCATTATCAATTTCTTGATTCCCATAACCAAGTACATTCGTGCCAATCCCCATAATGCTCATATCAATATATTCGTTTCCATCTAAATCCCATATTTTGCATCCTTTAGCTTTCGAAAAATAAGACGGCCACTTTTCAGGTAGAAACATTTCTGGTCTTTTAGATAAAAGCATGTTTCCACCAGGAATTACTTTTTTTGCTCTTTTATAAAGTTTTTGGCCGGTGCCTAAATTAAAACCCTCATTTCTCTTGAATTTTTTATTGATTTGGAAAATATCTGGAAATTCTCTCTCTAAATCCAATACCTCAAGCCAAGAAAAATCAGATCTTCCGTTTAATTTATTAACAATAAATCTAATAACCTCTAAATCCTCAGGCTCATCTAAAGTCCATCTCATATTTGAATAATCAGTTTCTGACTTATAAGATCCTTTTCGCAAGTTTTTTTGTTCTCTCATCCATGGAGTAACATGCTCTCTAAAATGAAAATCTTTACATTTTAGATGAGCCTCTTTTAACAAAGATTTTTTAAAGATTTCAATATCTAGTCCATCAGGAAAAGTTGGAGGATACGAATTACTCATGTATTCGTAATTTTTATAATTGAATTGACTAATAATAGATTCAATCATTTTGGGATCAATAAGTGGACAATCTCCAGTAATTCTTATGATATTTTCTGCAGATGTCTGTAAGGAAGCCAGAAAATATCTTCCCAAAACATCATCACTAGGTCCACGTATTATTTTTACATTATATTTTTTACCTAAGCTTTCCAATATATCATCTTCTTTTTTTGTAGTAGTTGCAATGATAATCTCATCAAGATTTTTACAAATTTTTAGTCTTTCAATAAGAAACCCTATTATTGTTTTTCCATTAATCTCTTTAATAACTTTTTGGGGAAATCTAGTAGAACCAACTCTTGCCTGAACAATAGCAGCAGATAATTTTTTCATATTCCAATAGATTTATAACTAATATTAACTTAATTTTTAAAAATGAATAATATTTTCTGGTTTCTAATCAAGTAATTTATTTCCCTTTAAAAATTCTATAAAGTCATTATAAATATATTTGGAATTTGCATAATCTGTGATGTGATCCTTATCCCCAAAAATAGGTTTATTTTCTTTATCAATCATAGGGCAAATATTATTAAAACATAATGCATTAAGAGGATTATATAAGTAAACATGTTCTGAAATTTCTTTTAGTTTTTTATATGTTTCTCTTCTTTTATCTTCAATTTCATCTCTCGTTATATAACAATCATTTGATAATGCAAAATTTGGTTTGAACCAGCTGGGCGTGCATGCAAATAAAGGTAAATCAAATTGTGGGAGTGGACCAAAAAGTATTGTATTAGCCCCTTTTAGTTTTACTTTTCTAGAAAATTGTAAGAATCTTTTTACTTGATCGGGATCATCTATCCATGATAATTCGCCAACAGGAAAGATACTCGCATTTACTAAAAGATCACCTTTTTTGATTTGATTGAGAATTCTTTTTTCTTGCCAACTTTGAATATCTCCGCAGTAAGTTTGTTTTGGATAGTAGGGAAAGTTGCATGCAGATACTGATATTCCATCTATAGAAAAATCGTTCTTTAATGAAAGCATTACATGCGTTTCTCTATAATGACTAGAATGTGAACTCCCAACAAAAAATATTTTTTTATTTTTATTTGAAGAAGAAATAATACAACCATCTATTTTTTCTTTTACATCATTAATATTTGTTCTACTTGGTAAATTGCAATTATCACCATCGTAAGATTTATATTTTGAATTTGTATCAAAAAATTTATTACGATATTTTGTAACTAAATCGATATGCGCATATGTATTAAAAAAAATAAATTTTTTTAAATAAATTTTTAAAGATAATAAAAAAATAGTTAGGCAAGAAGTAATCACTCCTCCAATAATGAAAAGATTTTTAGTACTTTTATTTAATTTATTTTTTTGGAAAGGAAACTCGATAAACCTATAAGATAAATCTGCAACAATAAATAAAATAAAAACTTGAAAAGGAATTGACCACCAATGAATACCTGTTGTCCATAATGAGAAAGCGACAATTGCCCATCTCCATAGATATAGGGAATATGAAATTTTTGATATATACAAAACATATTTATTAGTAAAAAGATTAAAAATTAATGTTTCTTTTTTTAAAGTGCAAATTAAACATCCAGTAAAAATAGTTATTAATATTGTCGCCAATAAACTAAATTCAAGAGGCAAGAAAAGAGTTGTTAGAATAAGAAAAAATATAATTTCTGAAGGGATTTTAGATAATAAGCGAAATATTTTATGGTTAACTTCAGTCCCTATACATATAAGAGATCCAAAAGCTAGCTCCCAGAAACGAGTAGGCATATAATAATATGCTGATATTGGATCTAATCTATGAAAATATATATAAGAAAAAAATGAAATTGATGATAATAGAATTAATGTTAAGCTGAGAGATCTTATGCTATTTTTTTTTAATCGGGAAAATCCTGTAAGCCAAATAATAAATGGGAAGAAAAAGTAAAACTGTTGTTCCATAGAAAGGGACCATGTTTGAGTAAAAGGATTCAGTTCTGCATCTGAGCTAAAATAATCTGTAGATATTCTCATTAAATAAAAATTAGACAATCCTAAAAGTGATGAAATACCTGTATGCAAAGATTCCGCTGGGTTAGGATTTAAAATACATATAATCGTCCCGCTTATAAATACAAATACAAATAAAGCTGGAATAAGCCTTTTCGCTCTTCGCAAATAAAAAGATGATAAAAAGTTTAGGAAATCCCCTTTTTGTCTCCCAGCTAATGAGCAAGTAATTGCATATCCAGAAATAACTGCAAAAATATCAACGCCTAAATAACCGCTTGGTATAAAATCCTTATTGAAATTATAAGTAATTGCTGTTATTACAGCTAATGTTCTTAAACCAGATAACTCTTCACGATATATATTTTTTCCAAATCTCAATTTTGATTAAAATTTATTTTATATTATATAACTTTTCTTATGAAATCCAACTTTGGTGAATAAATTTTTACTAAAAAGGTTTTTGGATTAAAAATTAATCTTTTTATTAAAATTTAGATTATTGCATTATTAAGAAGAAATCTTATCAATAACATTGATCTGCGACCATATGAAATAATTATCAAAGAAGAACTATACTATAATCATGGCATTGAAGGATGCAAAATCAATACTAGTTACGGGGGGGACAGGAAGTTTTGGGAAGGCTTTCGTATCAAGAATTCTTAGAAATTACAGTAATATTGAAAGATTAGTAATTTTTAGCAGAGATGAACTTAAACAATGGGAAATGCAAAATGCTTACCCTGATGAAAAATATCCTCAATTAAGATTTTTCTTGGGTGACATTAGAGATAAAGAGAGATTAAGAAGAGCCCTAAAAAATATCGATATTATTGTCCATGCAGCTGCACTCAAACAAGTACCTGCAGCTGAATATAATCCCAGTGAATTTATTAAGACAAATGTATTAGGAGCAGATAACCTTGTAGATTGTGCCCTTGATTGTGGAGTTAGAAAAATTGTTGCATTAAGCACTGATAAGGCTGTTTCTCCCGTTAACTTATATGGCGCCACAAAACTTTGTTCTGATAAATTATTTATTTCTGCGAATAATATTACTGGAACTCAAGATAGTAAATTTTCAGTTGTTAGGTATGGAAATGTTATGGGTTCCAGAGGATCTATTATCCCTCTTCTGATTTCGAAAGCAAAGAAAAATGAGCCCTTTACTATCACTCATAAAGATATGACCAGATTCAACATTACTTTAGATGAGGGAGTTTCATTAGTTATCTCTACAATTGAAGAAATGATTGGTGGAGAAATATTTGTTCCTAAAATACCTAGTTACAGAATTATGGATCTAGCTAATGCTATATCACCAAATGCTGAAGTTGATTTTATTGGCATGAGAGTAGGAGAAAAAATCCATGAAGAGATGTTGAGTATAAATGATGCTCCAAATACTATTGATCTTGGGGATAAATATGCAATACTTCCTGCAGGTGGGGATTTACAAAAATCATATAAATCTTTTAACATTTCTTTCAAAAATATAGATCCTCATTTTTGCTTTAATTCGGGTACGAATGAAAATTTTCTTGAGATAGAAGAAATTCAAGATTTAATCGTAAAAAATGTAGATCGTACTTTTCGAGTAAGAAATATATAAAATCATTTGTATTTATATTTTTTAAAGATCAGTTAGCTCAAAATTCAATCTAATTTGGCCTCCAAAACCGCCTTTAAATTTAGCAATACTTATTTCCTTATTTGTAGGCTCATAGTTTATTGCTTTAAGAGGATAACATGGTCCTAACTCAAATGAGTCTATATTTAATTTTTTTGCATGTACTATTGCGCTCCACATTAAAGAATGAAAAATAGGTTTATCAAATAATTCTCTTCTTGATACAGAAACAGAATAATCACAATGATTTTTTGAATAAAAGAATAATCCAAAAGAAACAGATTTTCCATATAAATCTGCCTTTATTAAAAATGCCTGATCATTTTTAACTGATTGATATTGCCTCTCCCAAGTCTTTTGAGAACGAGTTTGCCTTCCAGACTCTTTTATGTGCAATTTCATAAACTCCTCAAATTCATTCCACGTAATATTCTTAGAAGTAAAAATTTTGATATTTAATTCTCTTAGACCAAAATTAATATATTGTTTGTATCTTTTCCTTAAATTTGATTTTATTTCACTTAATTCATGTTTTAAATCTATAAAAAAGCAATATTCAGGATTAATTTGAAATTGATTTAGAAATATAAGATAAGCAGCAGATGAAGAAAGTTCTTTTACATTCATTTCTACTCTAAATCTACATTTAAAGTTTTTATCTTTTAAAAGTTTTTCTAAATAAATTCTGATTGCTTTTTTTTCAATTTTACTGATATTACTTTTCTCAAATATTCCACATGGACGTTCAAAAACGCAAAGACATTTTGAATTATTCCTTTTGGTAACCAAAGATCCTATAAAAGCAAAAAATGGTTTATTTCCCGAGAGTAATATAAATGATCTATTTGAATGTTCATTTAATTCATCACAACTTCTTTGTTCATAATATTCAAAATTATATTTTATGTAACGAGAATCTAATGATGTAATACATCTACTCAATTCATCAATTTTAGACCAGAATAAATCTTTGTCTTTATTAAGATAAATTGCCGAAATAACATTCATTTTTGATCTTCTTTGAATTGAAAATATTAGAATTTGGTAAAAGATAAATAATTATGCAAAATAATTTGATTTGTTATTATTTATATTCTATATACAGAAAAACGAGCAAAAAAATTTTATGCAAAAATTTTATTTATTTTAAAACACTTTTAATATTAAAAATTTTTTGAATTATCTTTTATTTAGTTTTATTTCCCCATTAATAAATTTTTTAATTGAATTTCTATGTGATGTTAGAAAAATAAAGTCATAAAGATTTAATTTTATTATATTTGATAAAATTTTAAATTCTGTTTTACTATCTATCGCACTAGTAGCTTCATCTAACAAAAGAACGCTAGATTTTTTATAAATCGCCCTAGCTATCGCTATCCTTTGAATTTGACCACCACTTAATAACAAACCATCTTTAATAGGATTAGTGAAATATTTATTATCTAAATCTTCTATTGTTTGATTAATCATAGCAATCTTTGCAGCAAAATATACTCTCTCTCTATCTATATCTTTACTTAAGTCAGAAAGGGCAATATTGGTAAAAAAATCTGCATTTATTAAAGATGTTGATTGCGGCACATAAGAAAAATTCAAAGCTTTTTCTTGTTTTGATTCTACATTATTAGACATATTCATATTTAAAGTATTAAAAATTATTTCTCCTTTAGAAGGCTTCCTTAAACCTAATAAAAGTTCTAATAGAGTACTTTTACCAGATCCCGAATCACCCACTATTGCTAATACAGAACCTTTATTTATTTTCAAATTTATATTCTGAATTCCAGTAGTATTGCTATTGCTATTGCTAGCACTATTATGGTTAAAAGTTAAATCTTTAAAAATTATAGATTCTAATTTATTTGAAAAAATATCATCGGCATAATTTGTTGAAATTTTAAACTGAGATAAAATAGATATTATATAATTTATTGAAAAAGAATAAGTTTTTAATCCTACCCATTGAGCATATACTTGTTGTAAAGAAGGTATTAATCTTTGAATAGCATAAATATATGCTCCAATGAAAGGTATAAAAATAATAAAGCCATCTCTTTTAGAAAAGAATAAGCATAAAAAAAGCACGATTATAATTGCTATAGATTCAATTACGGATCTTGGATAAGAGCCCATAAATTCAGCTGAAGCGTTTAATTTTCTAATTTTATAATCTTGTTTTAAGTAACTTTTGCTAATAGGATTAAATGATTTATCAATAATAAAACCCGCTCTCATTGAATAGATTTCTTGCAATAATTTGACTTGGTTCTCTATTTTCAAGCCTATATCTTTAGAAAGCTTTCCTAATTTAGGCCTGGATTTAACAGCTAATGAAAAATATGCCAAGCTTAATAAAGAAATACAGATAATAGATGTTACTAATGACAAATTTAGTAAAAATAAAAGAATTAATGATGATAAAAATATTGCGGCGATAAATCTAGATAGACAATCCAGCCATCTAACCATGTTGTCAACTTGGACTACTAGTCCTGATATAATTTTTTGAGATTCTGAGCTTGCTAGCTCAGGATATCTTTGGGTAAATACAGTTTGAAATACTTTTTTACTTATTTCATGTCCAATTTTGCAGTTAGTCTGGGTTGAAAAGTAAAAGAAAAATATTCTTAAGAAACCAGAAAAAATAACAACACATATTAATAATGTTGTTAGCAAAAAGAAATTAATTTCTAAGTTAAAAAATTTTTCTAGAAAGAAGTTAAAAGTATTTTGATTATCTAAATAATCATTTTTAGGAATTAAATACTGTATAAATGGAATTAGTAATGCAACAGAGAGTGTTTCTCCTAGTGCAGATAATATTGATAAGATAAAAACGTAAAAAAATCTTGTCTTATTATTAGAAGAAATAAAATTAAAAAAATTAAATATATAATTTACAGATCTAAATTTGCTTATTACACAATACATCAATATAAAAAAAATAAAAATGACTATTCAAAACTTACATTTAAAAGTGATTCCAGGTAAAGATAATTTTTTGATTCTATATTTAACTTAATATCAGATTTATGTCTTTGACCACCATAATTAAAATGTATTACTTTTATTTTTAGATTTAAAGAAGTAATGATGCATGAAGAAATATCAATTGTTAAAAGTTTAGAAGCATTGCAAATACATATAATTTCTTCAATCGTCTCTTCCCTATATTTAAATATTATATTTGTATATTTAAAATTTTTAAGAATTCTCATCCAAAAATATTTCTTAAGTTTAATTGAGAATTTACTATTAGCAGGATGAAAAACTATAAAAACTTTAAATCCATCGATATCAGGAATTTTCTTAGCTATTTCTCTGTAACAGCAGAACTCATAAGATGTCGGCATATTACTAAAAGTATCGCTAGCTTGAATAACGAAAGTTTTAGGATCAATCTTGTACTTCCTTAATGTATCTTTCGGCAAAAATTGTTTAGAAATATCATGATAGGAAAATGTTTTCTTATTTCTTCTTAGGTAATAAATATCGTAGTAATCATTTATAGACATATATTCTAATAATTTATGATGATTACCATTATCAATACAAGCTAGAGCTACTGCTCGAGTATTAAAGCAATAAATCTCTTCATGAAAACTATCAAAATCAGATGTGTCTGGATAATTTCTTATGAAACTATAAATATTAATGGAATCAAGTAATTTTTGCCTATAAATCCATAAATTTGGATTTTCTAAAAGATATAAAAATATAGCGATAATATTTTTAATGATTTCTACATTATCTAATTTATTACAAAAAATATAATTTTTTCTATCTAAATTTCTTTGAGATTTTAAAGCTATTGAAATAATATTTCCTTTGATTAAATTAATAGAATCAGAGAATTGAATCATTCTTAGTCTTTTTAATCTCTTTTCATTTGTATATGTAAGAAATGATTTTTGATGTTTTAACTTTTTTTTATTATCACTTAATAAGACACCGCAAATATAATTAGACTTAATTAAGTAATTAAAAATCCAGGAGAAAACAGTTAAAGGTATACTAAAAAATATATATAACCAAATCGCAAATTTCTTCCAAATATAAGATCCATTAGTTTTATTATATATGTCAACTGAATATGATCTAACCCAGTAATTGTAACTTATATCATGCAAAATATTTTTCTTATTATTTTCATATCTTTTTTTTTTCCATGCAATACTGGCCTTTTTTAAATGCTTACAAAAATTTTCTATCTTTTTTCTATTTGAATGATATGCATATTCAGAGAAACAATCTCTTTTTATAATATTATTTGCTAAGTGCAAAAAATTCATAGTTAATTGAAGAATTTTTAGATCTATTTCTTTAATTGCAAATAAATTTTTAAAATACATAAATTTTATAATTGAATTTTTACTAATTTTTTAATATGCATTAAATTTTATTGATTTTGATGAAATTATTTCATCTTTAGATAAATTTTCTAAGACATCTAATAATTTATAATCATTATATTTAGAACTGATAAAATGAATTCCAAACGGCATATTATTTGGACATTTACCTGCAGGAATACAAACACTAGGGATACCTAGCATTGTCCAAATTAAAGAGGTATCAGGAATTTCCTCTTCATCTATTTTAGGCGCTGAAGATGAAGTTCCAACTGTAATTATTGCATCATAATTACTAAAGACCTTATCAATAATCTCTATATTATTCTTCTGATATTGCAAGGCTTCCTGAAATTCTTCAGGTTCTATTTTTAAGCCTCTCTCTATCATCTCGAGAGTACTCTTAGAAATTAAGTTCGGATTTCTTTGATATTCTTCTTTGAAATAATAAGAGATGGATTTATCATAAAGTATTGAATGAAATTTATGCATTAAATTTAATTGATCAATTCCTTTAATTTCTTGAGTAAGATACTTTTCTGAAGAATCTAATTTTTCTAATAAATTATTTATGTATTCCTTAACATAACTTTTGGCATATCTCCAAATGGGAGTTTTTATAAACCCAATGTTAATTGTTTGGTTTTTAAAACTGATTTCTTTAGAGTCTATATTTTGGTAAACATAGGGATAATTTTTCCCTTTAACCCTTATGGCATCAAGTATAAATCTTAATGACTCAAGTCTGGAAGAAATAAATCCTGGATTATCTAAGGTATCAGTAGTTTTCAAAATACCTGTTCTAGGAATTAGTCCATAAGTAGGTTTCATTCCAAAAACACCGCAAAAACTGGCGGGTCTAGATATCGAGCCACCTGTTTGAGTCCCTAAAGAAAAAGGGACAATCCCCGTGGCGACAGAAACTGCCGATCCACTTGAAGAAGTACCAACTTTGTGAAGAGTATTATGTGGATTTAAAGTTTCGTTAGGAGCATGGATTCCAAACTCTGAAGTAACTGATTTCCCAACAAGTATTCCTCCTTTTAAAATAATACTATCAATTAGACGTGCATTATTACCTGGTTCAAAACCTTTCCAAAGTTCTGATCCCATTTCAGTCTTAAAGTCCTTTGTATTCATAATATCTTTAGCAACAAAAGGTATACCTTTAAAATTATGACTACCTAATAATTGGACTTTTTTAAAATTAATATCGAATTCTTTTAAAGGTTTATATAAAGGATTAAATTTTTTATAAATAAATAATGAATGTTTCAGTAGGCATTCAGATTTGATTAATCTATTATTTACCTTATCAATTATTTCATAAATTGAAAAATCTAGAAAAAATGTATCTGGCAGATTATTCAAAATTATTTTTTATGTTTATCTATAATTTGCTTAACAAATGGCACCAATACTTCTTCATGGGGTAGATTTTCTCTTTGAAAAGGAACATCTTTTCCTTCCATTTCTTTTACTCTTTGACTATAAATAATGTTTAAAAAATCTTGTTTTGATAATCCAGTTGCGAATAAATAGTAATCCAATGCCTGAGGTTCTATTGAATCATATTTTGAAATTAATTCTAAAGCTTCATCTCTTGTTAGTAATCCATTTCTTACATCCGCAGAAGCTTGCCAAGTTGCCCTTCCTACTCCTCTTTTGAGGTAGCATGCAAAATCGTGAACTCCAGACATAATACATTCTGCGCTTTTCCAGCGTTTATAAGTACCTTCCATAGGCGTTTCCTTCCATCCATATTCATCAATTATAAATTCAGTATGTCTTTCTTCATCCCAAAAGATGTAATCTCCTAAATGTATCCCCCATACACCAGTATTTTCAATTTCTTCATAAGAGGGCAAACGAAATCCATTGAGTTCTTTCAAAGGTATTTCTTTATCAGCCATTTCTTCCGCTGTTAATTTTGCTGAAACCTTCGTAAAGTAATCTCTATCATAGGTAATTGATGGACATTGATAAGTAGACCTGCCATCATTATCGTTAATTGACTCTCCATATATAAGTAGAGGTATTTTGTAAGCAACTGCCATTTGAAGTGGGAAAGCTCCAATTCCTGCATGACAATGCCAACAAGAGTCGCCAATAACAGATAAAGATTTTCTTGCGACTTTGTTGACTGTTGATCTTGCAGGAGTAAATTGAATGTGATCCATCTCAAAAGTTTCAAGACATAACTGCAAATTATAAAATCCAGTTTCCGAATACCAATTATGCGAAAATGTAACTGCTAAAGGTTGTAAACCATATATCTTCGTTAATACATGAGCTTGGTAAAAACTATCTTTACCTCCTGAAATTGGTAGAATGCAATCGTAATTTTCACCCGCTTTATCTGAAGCATTTTTAAGTATTAATCTTAATTGTTCTTGTCTTTCTTTCCAATTAATATGCATTTTCTGTTCAGATGAATTACATGCGTTGCATATACCCAATTCATCAAAAGTTATGCCATCAACAGTTGAGGGATAACAGCATCTAATACAATATTTAATTCCCTCAATATTACCCTTTGAAAGAGAACTCACATTAATAATTTAACTTTTAAAAATAATAGTTTAAGTTGTTAAAGAAGTCAAAATAAAATCTTGATTTAATTTCAAATTTCTAATATTAACTTTAGATTATTTATTAATCTTTATTTTGAAATTTATATAAATGATTATTTGCCTTTTTTATTGCCTCGAGCTCTTTAGAAGGAGAAATTGGCTTCCATGTATTTGCTTTTTTATTATCTTGTTTAGTAGCTTTTTCAAAGCCAAGATTTAAAATTTCTATCTTTTTCAGCACATTTGCGGCTAATTTGCACCCTTTTAGATAAACTGTCGTTCTAATATCAATATATTCTGAAGAATGTTTAAAATCATACTTTTCGATTTCAATAATTGGACCAGTATCATAATTAACATCCATAAAATGTGCTGTATTTCCAATTGGATCATCATTTAATATTGCCCACTCTACACAACTACACCCTCTATATTCTGGGAGAATTCCTGGATGAATATTTATAATTCCATTAGACATACTATCTATTACGTTTTTATTAATAAGTCTTGGAGTTCCAGCATTAAATAAACATTGTATCTTTAATTTCTTATAAAGTTTTAAGGCTGATTGAGAATTGTGATTATCCACAAGATAAAAAGGAATATTTTGTTCTGAAAAAGAGTGTAAAAATTTATGTTGAACTGCCTCAGGAAAATTATTTCCTGTTCTTTTCTTGAATATTAATAAATCTTTTTCATTATCAAGTCTTTCATCCAAAATAATAAAAAATTTAGCTAGATTGATTTCATTAAGCTCTTGAATTAAGTTTGGCAATAATGGATTATTGTAAGTAGAAAGTATTCCAAATCTCATAAAATTTTAATTACTCTTCTTAATTTATTATATTTTATGAATACCTCACAATTTAAGTATGGAAGTATCAAAAATTAGACCAAAAGAAGATTATAAAAACTCTGAAAATGAGTTTACAAAGGAAGTTAAAAAGTTTTTTGTTGATGAAACAACCAAAAAAAATCTTATCTCTATCAAATGCCCAAGCTGTGAATCTACTAGTAGCAAAAAATTAATGAAAAAAAATGGGTTTAATTTGCAAATTTGTAACTCTTGTGGAATGCAGTATGTAAATCCTAGACCTAATGAGAAATCAATCTTAAATTACTTTGAAAAATCAGAATCTGTAAAGGATTATTCAAAAATGGTAGAATTAACTAAAAAAGCAAGAAAACAAAAAATTATAAATAGTCTTTCAACCGAAATATCTAATATAGTAAATTCCAAAGAAAACTTGCAAGTTCTCGAAATTGGTTGTGGCGTAGGATTATTATTAGAAGAACTCGTAGAAAAAAATCCTAATTGGACTATTTCAGGTCTTGAACAGAATAAATACACAGCTGATTTTGCAAAGAGTAAAGGTTTAAATGTTATAAATGGAAATATAGAGAATTTGCCTAGTCAAAATAAATTTGATCTTGTCTATATGTGGGCAGTTTATGATCATTTTTCTGATCCATTAAATATTTCAAAGAAATTATTTGAACTTTTAAATAAGGATGGTTATTTAATTATAGGTAATATGAATACAGATGGTTTTGATGCCAAAATCATGGGTTTAGATAATCCCGCTTATACAATACCTGCAAGATTAAATTTCTTTGGATTAAATACTTTTAGAAGTATGTTACTGAGATCTGGTTTCAAAGACATAAAAATTTCAACGAATGGAAAACTTGATACTAGTATTGTTTCTGATTATTGGCACGAGGGGGGCAAAAATGGTAAAAACGATTTTCTCTCTAAAATTATTGAAAATAGAGAATTGAGTGAAAAATTTCAAAAATTTTTGATCGCTAATAATTTATCAAGTCATATGATCATAATTGCAAGAACATAATTTATAAGTTTATAAATTGAACTCATAAATATTTAGATTTAATTATTTTATTCTTTTCTGAATTAGAATAATTTACTATAGTAAATTTTTATCTTGTAAATTCGTTGATTAAGGATTTTTCTTGGATTTTATGGAAGGGCTGCAATGAGCTAAAAAATAAAAATATTGATGATCTTGATGCGCTAATTATTAACACAAAGAAAGAGAAGGCTAATTTTTTTGACCAAGGAATATTTGTATATAGAGAGTTTCCTAAGGATAAAGAGAGACATTTTTTATATATGAACTCTTTTGGTTTACAACATCTTCATTTATATAATTCAGTGCGGATTGGTTCTACAATATGTAAGGAATTTGACATTACAAAATTAGTAAACCTTAAAAAAAGAGAGCTAATAAATGGATATTGGTGTCTTGACTCATCAGAACTTATAAAAATTTCTGCTTTAAGATTGATTTCAAAATATAAAAATATTGAGAACAGATTACAAATGTTTTATAAATGGGAAAGTATTTCTAATGAAATAGATTGGAATTATAACCTTTGTATAAAATTAAGAAAACAAAATGAATTATTATATAATCCTTTCCAAAATAATTTAGATAAACAAAATTATATTGACAACTATATTTTTCTTTTTAGCAGTTTAAAAGAATTAAAACCAACTTTTAGAGAATTACTATTTCCATCTTTTACAGAGATTATTCAGATTAAAGAAATATCTAAAGAATTAGAACAATTTCGAGTCGCATCAAGGCTTAATGTAATAAAAAGTTCGATTAAATATATAATTATTAGAAAATTTGCAAAGTTGTTTGGATTTTCTAAAAGAGTCAAATCTAGGGAAGGTAAAATTTTTGTAATTACTGGAGCTGATGGGTCTGGTAAGACAACAATTATATCTGCTTTAAAAAGAATATTAGATAAAAGGCTTAGATTAAAAATAGTTAAATTTAGTCCCTTCTTTAATAAAACTATAAGCATCAAAACTTTAAAAGAATCCAATAAGTTAATTAAATCTTCTTTTCTTAAAAAATTAATTGAATCGAGTTTTTATTTATTTTGGATGATTTGGAGAGTTTATCTTACTTTTTATTGTTTAGTTCTTAAGAAATTTGGTTACATAGTTATTTGTGATAGATACTTAGCTAACTATGATTCTAAAATCGATGGTGGAAAAATTCATTTATCTAAAAATCGCAAAGGGATACTTATCAATTTAGAAAAACTGATTCATAAATTTTCAATAAAGGCAGACATAGAAATTAGATTAGATACATCTATTGATACAGTAATAAATAGAAATAAATTTAGAAATAAAAATAATAAGGAAACACTATTAGAGATAAAAAATAGATTTATAAAATCTAGAAATTTAGTTTATCTAGTTAATAAGATTTATACTATCAATAACGACGGGGAAGCTAAGAAAACAATTAATCAATTAGTTGATATTATTCTTAAATATTGAACTTTACTTATCCATGAACTTACTTTTATGTATATATATGTTTACTTGCACATGGACATCATTTTTTGCATTCGGATATTTTTCAATACCAAATTTTTCAGTTATTTCTTATTTATTTTTCTCAATAATAAATAATAAAGTTAAATTAGAACCGAAATTAATTAACTCAATATTTGGGGCATTTATAATATGTATTTTTTGGTACTCTTTAACTTCCCTTTTCAATCAACATGAAAAAAGTATAAATTTTTTATTTGCTTATACTTTCATACCTTTTTTATTATGTTATTTACCTTTTTGTATAAAACTCACAGAAAAACAAGAAAAAAAACTAATTAGATTTTTTTTTAATGGCTTATTATTTGTAGCTATTTATTGTATGTTTGAAGCTTTCATCAGAAATGTTTTAGGAATAGTAATATCTGATTTTTTACCATTTTCTAAAGAGAATCTTAGTGGTACATGGACCTCTAAACTCAAAGATGATCTTGTTTTTAGGAGTAGAGGGTTCGCAACAGAACCCATAATTTGCGGACTATCCATGAGTTTTGGAGTGGCTTTTGTTTTTACGAGATTAGAAAAGCTATTTTCTTTAGGATTTTCAGATAATAAAAGAGAAATAAAACTAAGTTTTTTATATTTAGTTGTTTTTTCAATATCACTTTTTCTTACAGGAAGTACTGCAGCTTTAGTCGCTTTAATATTTTTCTTATTTCTTAAGTTTTCAACCATTTTATTCGAATTATTAGGTTCTATTCGATTTATGAAAATAAAAAAAAGTAGTATTTCAAGAACATTTATAATTCTTATGCCAATAATATCTATATTAATATTTACTCTATTCTTTTCTACGTATACAAATTTTATAGAAAAAAGTATAACTAAGTTATCTTTATCTAATAGTCGATCTGTATTAGCTAGAACTGAACAAATAGAATATTATTTTAGTAATTTTGTTGAAAGCCCTCTTGGTTTAAAAGGTTCTTTGGGAAACCTTAGCAAAGATGGTAGTGCCTTTAATTGGTATATAACTTTACTTGGGGATATAGGTTTAATTGGTACTATTCTTACATTAATTCCTATGGGAATTACTATTTACAATGCTTTTATTTTCAAGACTAATAATTTAATTTCTAAATCAAATAAATTACTTTTATTTGTAATACCGTTAATAGGATTATTTTTTCATGGGACTTTTTATGCATCTATTTTTTGGCAAGCTGCAATTTTTATTAAATATTTATAATAAAATTTATATATTATCTAACCAAATAAGTTGAAATTTTATATTTATCATTTCGTCTTATATCTTTAGGGTTTAAGGATAAAAGTTCTTGAATTAAATCATTATATTTATCATTTATGTAGATAATAATTGAATTATTTGTTTTAAGAAAATTAGCATTATTAATAATAAAGCTTTTCATTATTTTTTGATCAAATGGATTAAACATATAGACAATACAATTTTTTTTAAAATAATCTGATATTAATATATTTTGTGCATTTTCTCTAATTATTTTTGGTTCTAAATGATTCTGATTAAAAAGTAATGACTTCCTTGAAATATCAAAATTTTTCTTTGCTAATGATATATTTCTCAAATCAAAATCAAATAATAATTGATTAGAAAACTTGCAATTTAAACTTGCATATATTGAAGCAATGCCACTACCACAACCAACATCTATCCAATTAAATTTTTTCATATCTTCTTTACTAATTTTGTGATTCTTTATTAACAATTCGAACGCCCTATTTATATTAAGAAGCCATGTTGTCATTGTTGTGGATGCATTTTCGATAGTATCTTTGTCAATTGCCAAATGATTACCAGATAGAATATTTGTATCATCAACTCCTCCCAATAAAAAATATAACAATTTGTTATAAGATTCATTTATAAATTTTACTTTTTTATTTTGCAATTTTTCGAGTTTTGGATTTACTATTTTAAATTAATATGTATTAATAAATTCTAAAATAATTAATAAACTTTTAAATGCTATCATTTATGTAAATAATAATCAATAATGGTTTGAAATTTTTTTTTAGTTATAAATACAATAAGAATAAAGCTGGTTTAAGACTTCATTATTTAGCTTCAATACTTAAACATAGAAGATTAAGTGATTTAAGTTTTCATGATCTAATTAATAATTTATATTATTATCACTTTTCAGATATTTATATCAAAAGACAAACTTCTATTATTACTAAAACTATAAGGGATTTTAATTGGAATAAAATAAAAAATCCCTTATTATCCGTTTATGATATTGGTTCTGGAGAAGGATTTATATACAAAACATTATCAGAAACAAATCTAGAATTTAGTAAATTTTATAATTGCGATCCTTATCAAGATAAATTTTTTGAGTCTAAAAAAGTTATTAATTTAAAAATTAATATAAAAAATACTATCCCCAAAATTCAAGAAGAGGCAAATCAATCCTTGGTAACTCTTTGCTCATCTCTTCATCATATGATAAAACCCTCTAATGATTTATTTGAAATAGTAAATCATTTAAAACCAAAAGATTATTTATTTATTGCCCATGAACCTATTAATTCCTACCTTTCGTCAGTATCTCATTTGGTATTTACTTTCATAATACGAATCTTAAATATTTTAAAACCATTAAATATTGATAAATCAGTAAGAAAACTTAAATTTAAAAAAATTATAGAAGATTTACAATCGAAAAATATATTAAATAAAAAAGCAAAAATAACACCACTACATATAAGAAGATTAGTCGATTATCAGGTTGGATATAAATTTGATTTTCTTAAACTTTCCATACCAAAAAAATATAACGAAGGATACTGGTCACTTGAAGATACTAAGACAATATTAATTAAAAATAAAATGAAATTAATCGCTATAAAAAAATATCCTTATTTCACCTCAAAATATAAAAATATAAATAATTGCTTAATGAGAATTTTTAGAATTTTCGGCTTAAATACTCAGTATTCTTTATTAGCCCATAAGTTAGATGATTAATTAAATGACTAAATATCACTATATTCTTCAAAATATTTTTTTACGCTATTATCAATATCAAAAATCTGCCTAGTGGCAGTTGATATTTTTTTTATTTTGTTAGTCTTATATTCGTCATTTTCTTTTATCCATTTATCTATAGCTAAAGACCATTCTTCAACAGAGTCAAGATTATATGTATTTAATCCAATTAAATTTGCAATTTCATTATGAGGTCCAATATTTGATAAAAAAGGGTAACAACCTTGTGCAGCAGCTTCTAAATTTGCTACTCCAATGCCTTCCCACAAAGATGTAGATATATAAATAGAACTTTCTGACATTTTTCTTAAAATAATTTCCCTTTTTACTATGCCCATGAAATTTACTTGATTCCTTATTTTAAGTTCTTCAGAAATTTCTTTTAATTTATTTTCTAGAACACCGCTTCCATAAATAAAAATCTTTCCAGAGTATTTCAAATTTGCAAAAACTTTAAGCAAAAATTCCAAATTTTTTTGTTTTACTAATCTTGCTACAACAACAATTGTATTTTCTCTATTAATTGATGAAATACTATTAATAGGATATTTTTTATTTAAATACTTACTATAAATTCCATTTCTGATAAATTTATATTTATTTGTATGATCATAATTTGGTGAATTTTTTATTATATATTTACTGACACCGATAACTTTATGAAAAAAAGGGAGAGAATATTTCAATATATATTTCTGATAATAATTAAAGCCTTGATATTTATTATGAAGATTAAAAATAATCCTACTATTCCTAAAAAAAATACGAATGAATGGTCCTAAAAGTGATAAGGATGGATTATGAATATGCCAAATTAAATTTCTGTTTTTTAATCTCAAACTTAAATTAAAAAATAAATAGAAAACATTAAATAGTCCTGAATCAATAAATTTCCTTTTAGATGACTGACAATTTGTCATTACTATTTCAGGAGATTTAAGTAATTTAGAAATACAAATTGGATAATATGAAATCCCAGGGTATAGTTTGCGCGAAGTTGCATAAAGATCATTCCACGGCATAGATGTTTTTTTTACAGATCTAATAATATGAATAACAACTTTTTTATTCATTGAAATTGATTCCATATATGCTTATATTCAATGATAAGTAATAATCTAAAATAATTTGAGTAAATATTATATTTTCAAAAGAAAAAAGAAATTGATATTATTAGATTTTTTAAATTCAAAAACAAAATCCTCTTCTTGGTACCTTGAAATAAAATCATTGGATAATTTTGAGGTATTAAATTATAAAATTAACTTTTTTTGTTTTTTAAGATTCCTTGTGAGAATTTTTATTAGTTCATATTTTAAAGAAAAAATAGTAATCAATACAATTAATTTACCCTCTGCCTTTTTATTTTTACCAATTTCTATTTTTATGAAAATTTTTTCGCCTAAAACAATTCTTTGGATTCATAATGTAAATAAAAATGATTTTCTTAAGCAAAAGAAAATATATAGTTTGTTTTTCTTTACTAGAATATTAATATTTGAATCTATAAACTCATCAAATAAAGAAAATGATAAAGTTAACATACTAAAAACTTATAATTTAAAAATATTAAATATCATTGAACCCAACAAATATGAACTTAATTATATTTTAGATCTATTTCATGAATTAGATAAAAAATCAAATAAATTTTTTTACCAAGAAATAACTGGAAGTAGTTGTTCAGGAAAATCCTATTTCTGCAATAAAAAAAATTATGTCAAACCAAAATATAATTTTTTCAAAAATATTTTATTTTCATTATTGTGGATATTCTCAAGCGTTGCTTTTTTATCTCCTATCTTAATATCAATACTTTTAACTCATACCAAGGTAAATAAACAGAAAGATAAGATAAAACTAATTCTATCAATTATAAGAAAACTTACATTAATAAAAATTCAAGGGAATTTAATTTATAAAAACAAAAAAAAAAATATAGATATAATAGTAGACGAAGGGGTTTTGCATATCCTTTATAATTTTATACCCTTTAAAAATTTTAATATCAAATACCTAAAATTATTTTTTTTATTATATTTAAAACTTGTCAATTCAAGCTCTATCCACTCAACTATAATTTTATCAACAATAAATAAAAAAACGCAAATAAAATGTCTTAGTAGAAGAGGACATAAAAGATATGAAAAGATGGATAATGTGAATCGTGAAAAATTTGTGAATCAATCAAGATTAATAGATTCAATGATTCTAAAAAATTTAAAAGAATCAAAGAGTTTTGAATTGAAAAAGATAGAGACTTTATAAAGTCTATAATTTGATAATGATTTATTAATAACATTAGAAATGAGAGTTTTAATTAAATTGACTTTATATTCTTCAGATAAATATATTTAACAAACTATAATAATTTATTATTTAGCCTTGCTCATGAAAACCATAGCAACTGTTGAGGCAAGAATGAACTCATCAAGACTTCCTGGTAAGGTCTTGTTAGAAGTGAATGGTCGTCCCTTACTCGAATATCTAATTGAAAGATTAAAAAAAGTCCAATCAATCGACGATATAGTACTCGCTACTACTATAAATCCAAAAGATGATATTTTAGAAAAATTTGCTTTGGATAGGAATTTAAATTTTTATAGAGGGAGTGAAAATGATGTAATGGGCAGAATTCTTGAAACAGCCCAAATAAATGAGGCAAATACTATTATTGAGATAACTGGTGACTGCCCTCTAGTTGATCCAGATATCATAGAACAAGCTATTAGAGTATTTAAAAAAAATAATGTTGATTACTTAGCAAATAATTTTTTTAGTAGTTATCCGGGAGGGATGGATACTCAAGTGATTAAGACAGCCGCCTTACAAAAGTCATATAGCATGACTAATAATCCTGAAGATCTAGAACATGTAACTCTTCATATAAAAAATAATCCAAGTATATTTTCTCATATTTATCTTGTGGCGCCGCCATCACTTCATTTTCCAAGTGTTGATTTTATTCTAGATGAATTAAGTGACTACAAATTTTTAAAAAAAGTAATAGAGGAACTTTCAAAGAAAAAAGAAATGTTTAGTTGTTTGGATATGATTCAATTAATTAAAAATGATAAAGAAATTAGTTGTATCAACTCACAGGTAAAAAGAAATGAAGTGAGAAGCGAATGAAGTATAAGGTTTTAATTATTGGTTTGGGCGCTATTGGGATGGGTTATGACTATTATTCGAATAATAAAAATTTTATAGTTACTCATGCAAAGGCATTTTCTTTACATAAAGGTTTTAATTTAGTAGGAGGAGTTGATACTAATATCAAAAGAGCTACCTTATTTAAAGAAAAATATAGATCTTTTTCTGGAGATGATTTAGCAAAAGCTTTGAAAGAGACAAGCCCTAATGTAGTAGTAATTTCTAACCCTACTAATATTCATTTACAGACTATAAAAACAATTTTTAAAAATAGTAAACCAGAATTTATTTTATGTGAAAAACCCTTAGCATATTCAATTGATGAATCACAAGAAATAATTGATATTTGTAAAAAAAATAGCTCTTTTTTGTATGTTAACTATATGAGAAGAGTTGAACCTGGTGTTATTGAAATAAAAAAAAGGATGGAAATTATTACTAAATCAAGTTCTTTCAATGGTGTCGTTTGGTATGACAAAGGTCTTATCCATAATGGATCGCATTTTTCTAACTTGTTAGAGTTTTGGTTTGGGAAAAGTATATCTCATAAAATAATTAAAAGATACGATTCAATTAATCAAAATGATTGTCTGATCGATTTTCAATTGAATTTTTCAATGGGATCTATTACATTTCTTGTTTTGAAGAATTCGAATTATAGTCATCATGAAATTAATATTTTTAATAAATCATCTTGCGTGAGATATGAAGATTCAGGTTCAAGAATAATTTGGCAAGGAGCTGAGAAATCGAAAGATTATTTTGATTATTCTATTCTTTCAAAAGAAAAAGAAATCATACCTAATAGACTAAATATAGTACAACTTTTAGTTGCAGAAAATATTTATAAAATACTATCTGGAGAATTATCAAGCTTATGTAATGGTCAAGAAGGATATGAGACTATCTCAACATTAATTAAAATAAAGAATCAAATTTAGAAATAATGTTTATGAAAATCAAATATGATCTAAATTTCATAAAAAAGATGCCCTCTAAATCAATAGCATTAGTGGCAAATGATTCTGGAGGGGCATATCATCTTGCAGCATGGTTAAGAAATTATTATACAAAATTAAAGTTCTCTGTATCAGGGGAGGCTTTAAAAATATTTAAAAATACATGGCCAAAATTTGATAATTTAAAACTTGAAGAATGTTTAGAAAATACTAATTTACTTATAAGTGGAACAAGTAAATCTTCAATAAATTTAGAACATAATGCTCGAAAATTAGCTAATCAATTATCTATACCTTCAATTGCAGTAGTTGATCATTGGATTAATTATAGAGAAAGATTTATAAGAAATCATGCTGAAATTTTGCCAACTCAAATTTGGGTGTCTGATAATTATGCAAAAGATGAATTGTCAAAAATATACCCACAAAAAACAATTATCCAACTTCCTAATCAATTTTTACTTGATAAGGTTACTGATTTTAAAAAAATAAGAAATGTTATTAGAAAAAAATCAAATGAAATTCCAGCAATCAATATTTTATACTTAACCGAGCCAATTAAAGAATTCTGGAAAGGTGGTGGTAATTTTATAAGCGAATATCAAGCATTATTTTATTTTCTAAATTCATTTCCTGAATTAAAAAAGAAAAAAATAGTTAGTAATAACAATCAATTAAAAATAAGAATTCACCCTTCGGAGAAAATTGATAAATACTACGATATCTTAAATATCTGTAAAGGAAAAAATCTTAAAACGAGCTTCGATAATTCAATAAATATTGAGAATGCATTAGCTTGGGCCGATATAGTATTTGGTTGTGAGACACAATCATTAAATATAGCAATAGCATGTGATATTCCTACTTATTCAACTCTTCCTCCCAATGCTCCAAGATGCGTAATAAGAAATAAAAAATTAATTATTCTCAAAGATTTTATAAAAATATAAATTATTTAGCAGATTTATAAAATATATAATTTGATAGGATAATTATAGTTTCATAAATGATATGAAAGCTTTTGAAGATCGTGAATATATAGATAAATATAAAAACTCAAGACCTATAGTTTTAATTTCTAATAGCAGTAATTATTTATATCATTACAGATTACTTCTTATAGAAAAATTATTATCCCAAGGTCATAATGTAATAGCCTTATCTCCTATTGATTCAACTGCCTCTAAATTGAGCAAAAAATGTTTGCATATACCTTTGGGAATAAAAAGAATAAATGATTCAAATCCAATAAGTTTTTATATCTCAATTGTAAAAATGTTTTTTATTTTAAAAGTATTGAAACCTAAATTAGTACACTCTCATACTATAAAAATAAACTTTATAACTATTATAGTTTCTTGTATATTTGAAATACCTACAATTATTTCTTTTTCAGGTGTTGGAAGATTATCAAATTCATCAAAGCTATCAAAGTTTATATTTTCACTAGTCCTAAAAACGATAAATTTTTTATCAAAAAGGTTTATCTACACTAAAGATAAGAATTATTCAAAAGTAAGATTTATTTTTCAGAATAAAGAAGATATGCAGAATTATATTAGTACAACAAATTCTCAAAATATCAATATATGTAAATTAATTGAGGGTTCTGGAGTTCCTAGCCAGTATAAAAATATTTCATTAAAAAAGATGAATTTCTATCCAGAAAATTTAAATAATGAAAAATGTAAATTTACTCTTATTTATTGTGCAAGGTTACTAAAACAAAAAGGGATTTTAGAGTTTATTGATTTAGCAAGATCTTATGCTGACCATAATTACTTTATTTTTGGTCCAATAGATAAGGGTTCAAAAGATTCTATTTCTGAGGCTGAATTAGAAAAATCTATAAAAGAAATACCACACTTAAAATACTTTGGGAATATAAAAGATCCCCTACTAAATCTTAAATGTAAAAAACCAATTTTATTAGTCCCTTCTGTATACTCAGAGGGGCTTCCTAGAGGTATTTTAGAAGCTATTGTTTTAAATATTCCTGTTATTACAAATGATTTTACTGCTAAAAAATTATCTAATAAAATTTCGAAATATATATATGTAGTGAATAAATCAGAGAGGAAAAATTATGTTAATGCTATAAAAAAACTAATAAAAGATCATGAAAATGGAAAATTATTAATTAAACTTCAAAATGGAAGAAAAAATATATTGGCTAATTATCAAGAGGAAGCCATTGTAATTCGTACTTTGAATTTATATAAAGAAATATTGAAAAATGATAATTACTAAATTAGATGTCTATTGGAGTGAACTTTTCTGAAGGCTTCAATAAGTAAATTGATAAATTCTTCATTAACATCATAAAAACAGTTTTGAAAACATATTATCTCTTCTTTGTGGATTCTTTCAGCAACAGGACATAAACCTTTTTCATAAGATATGTTAGACAAGTTAAAAGGCCAACCATTTGATCCTATCGCTATTTTTCTTTGAAAGACAGGAAGAAGATATAAGGGATCTACATAACCAACATAATTTGGAAAACCTTCTGCATTTAATGCATCACTAAATTTTAAACGTGATACACCTAGAATTTCAGTATCTATTTTTATACCTAAAATATAATATACATGTTTACATTCTTTTCTAATAAAAGGCGTGAAAATACCTTCTAAATCTGAAATACCTTCTATAATTTTTTCGGCTAAATTTTTTCTTTTATTTACTTCAGATTCAATCTTTTTCAATTGAATATTTCCTATTGCTGCTGATAATTCAGTCATTCTAAAATTAAAACCAATCATATTTATTGGTGAACAATCTGTATGTTGAATTATATTTTCACCATGGTTACGAATTCCTTGTAATCTTAAAGCTAATTTATCATTGTTGGTAACACAAATTCCCCCTTCACCGGTATGTATATGCTTGTGGTAGTTTAAGCTAAATATTCCAATATCTCCAATGGTTCCTGTATATTTATTTTTTTCAGTTGCTAAAGGAGCTTGAGCATTATCTTCTATTAGATAAAGTTTATTTTCTCTGCATAACTTCAGTAATTCATGATTTGGCGCCGGATTTCCGAATAAGTTTACAGAGATAATTGCTTTTGTTTTAGAATTAATTTTCTTTTTGACATCTTCAATATCTAAACAAAATGTGTTCTCATTAATATCAGCAAAAACTGGAATACCTCCATAAATAATTGGGGACATTGCAGTTGCTGACATTGTTAATGGGGGTACTATTATCTGATCGCCTGGGGAAATTCCAATTGCTCCCATTGAAGCATAAAGACCTGAAGTATTTGAGTTCATTGATATCGCATATTTAACTCCAAATAACTTCGCCCAATCTTCCTCTAATTTTTTAACTTCGTTTCCTCCAAAAAATTCTTTAGTCCAACTGCCATAAAAGCCTGATAAACTACCACTTTTGATAACTTCATTTACAGCTTGATTTTCTTCATGACCTATGGAATTATATATTGGCAATTCTTCACCAATAATCGGTATACCTCCATTTATAGCTAGTTCATTTTTGTTCATAATTTTATAATAATTGAAACCTGTTTAAAAAGTGAAAATTAAGCTACTTAAAAATTTAAATAATAAGAATAATATAAAATATTGGAATTCTAGAAATAATTACATATTCCATTTTCTAGGGTCTATATCATTTATATTTGGCCAAGACCATATTTCATGATTTGTATACTGCAATTCATTTAAATCTATAGAGTTCCATATTTTAATAATTTCTATAAGCTCTTTTAAATTTGATACACCAAAAATAACTCCTTCTAATTCCTCAATTGCCTTTTGAAAAACTAAAACATTCCTTATTATTTGGGATTTATCATAATTTAATAATTTATAAAAATCATCGTGATGTTTTTTAAATTTATTTGAAAGATAATCAGGCCACTCATTTGAATTTTGCAATAATAATCCTTGAAGGAAAATACTTCTTGAATATATTTCTAATCCACTTTTTTTAAATTTATAAATTGAGCTATTCTTTATAAATCTTTGATCATAAATAGATAATGGAATTTGAATAATTTCTAATTTATTGATGTCTATATTACTTAAATCTTCATACTCATAAATAGAAAAACCAACTTTACTAACCAAATTTCTGTCTTTTAAGGTTGATAACCAGTGAAAAATATCATTTATTTTGTTTTCTGAGAGCTTATCTATATTATGAATTAATAACCCATATAATTTTTGAACATTAAGATTATTTTGAGTTTTAAAAAACTTTTTATCTAAATCACTCTGGCTATCATGGGGACTGATAGAAATTTTACTTATTATTTTAAATTCATCTTTTTTAATAAGATTTCCAATGATTTTTTCTGCATTCCCATACCCTTGAGCTGTATCTAAAATTTTTATATTATTATTTCTTGAGTGTTTCAATATATCGTTTATTTCATCTATTTGAATTTTTCCTGTAATGTTTGTTACTCCATAATCCATACCAAATTGTACAGTACCTAGAGAAAGTGATGGATATTTTTTTTTCATAATTAGAGAACTAAAATTTATATTTTAGATATCTTTTTTTTTTGGAATTTAAGTTTAATTAGTGCAATTATAAATGCCCTTAATATTTTTAAATTTGATTTAAAAAAAGAACCAAATCTTGGCTGATCAGATCTCTGCTCATTACTAATTTTTATTTCTTTGATTTTATATTTATTCTTTATTGCATAAATTAATAATTCAGTACCTATAGATTTGTAAGAGTCAAAATAACCTTGTTTTTTATATAAATTTGTTCTATAAGCTTTGAGTCCGCTCAAAGGATCTTTTAAACCTATAAAAGATTTAAAATACAATCCAAAAATAAATTCTCCAAATCTCTGTTTTTTCTGCCTAGTTGTAGTTACTAAATCAACATTATCTTCAAAAGCATCTATCACTTTTCTTATTGAATCTTCATTATGTTGACCATCTGCATCCATCGTCATTATGTAAGAAAAATTATTTCTTGAAGCATATTCAAAACCTTTCTCCAGAGAAGAATCATAACCCAAGTTTTTTGAATTCGAAAGTAATATTGCACCAGCTTTCTCAGCTTCTTCTTTAGTTCTATCAAAAGATGCATCGTTAATTACTAAAACCGTTCCATAATTTAATGCATATCTTACAACTTTAAAGATAGTTTTCTCTTCATTGAATGCTGGTATAACTATAGCTAAACTACATCTTTCCATTTTATGTAGTCTCCCATTTTTTTATCTATATTTAGTTTTTTACCCAATAATAGATTAATCTCTGACGGGCTTATCGCATCTCTTGGGCAAGGTCTGAGAATCTCAATAGCATTCCTATCTATTATCTCGCCCGATAAAAGGTTCTTTTTTAATCTTATCGATCTTCTCTGCAAGATTACTGTATCTAATTCATTTTTCTCTAATTTCTTTATTCCATCTCCCAAAGATTCTTCAAGCTCTCTTGATCTGTAAACCATCTCTTTCCAGGTTTTAGGGTTCATAGCAAAAGCATGATCTGGCCCCTCCCTTGAGGTATCGTCAGTAAAATGTTTTTCTATCATTTTTGCTCCAAGTGCAATAGCTCCAAGACAGGTTGAGTGTCCACTAGTATGGTCACTTAAGCCCAATGTAATGTCTGGGAACTCTAAAGAAAAACTTTTTAAAACATTTAAATTTGTATTTTTAAAATTCTCCTTACTACCTGTGTAATTTGTATTGCACTGCATTAAGCAAAAGTTTTTATTTATTTCTAAAGCTGCGTTTACGGCAACTCTTACTTCATTTAATGTTGATGCTCCTGTTGCTAAGATAAATGGCTTTTGTCTCTCTGCTATATATTTAATAATTTCAAGCCATGTGATATCCCCAGAACCAATTTTATAGGCCGGTACATACTGATCAACATGATCAACTAAGTCAAAAGCATAAGGACTTGTAAAAAATGAAATACCAGCGTCATCACAAGTTTTTTTAAGGGTAGGTGTCCAAGATAAATCTAATGATGCATCCTTGTAAACCTCAAAAACTGATTTTCGCCATTTTGATTGATGAGAAAATTGCTTTCCTAAAGATTTAAATCCATAATCACTTACTATAGTTTCAGCTTGAAAATGTTGAAACTTGGCTGCATTTGCACCTGATTCTGCTGCAAGATATATTAATTCTTTGGCTCTTTCCAAGTCTCCGTCATGATTAGCACCTATATCGGCTATAAAAAATGTTGGTTGATCTTTCCCAATAAAATTATTATTTATTTTCATAATTTAGCAAGTTTCAAATGTAATCTTTGATTGTTAGTTGGATAGCATTAGACGTAGAAGGTAGTTTAACATTAAAAGCCTTTTCAAACTTTTCCACTTTCAAACTCATATCAAGTGGTCTTCTGGCTATTTTTTTCGAGCTATCACTATTGGAAATTTTAACTTTAGTTGTATCTAAATTTAGTCCCCTTGCTATTTCAAGCGCAAAATTCGCCTTACTTATCGAGTCCCTTGAACCCAAATTATAAACACCAATTTTTGGATTTTCTATAACTTTTACAATCATTTCGCATATATCTAAAGCATGAACAGGACTGAAAAATATATCTTTAAAAAGAACCATATTACTTTTTTCTCTTAGAGAATTTACTATCCAATCTGAGAATGAGTTTCTTTTTTTAATTTTACTAGTACCTACATAATTTATTCTTAGAATTGTTGAGTTGACTTTTTTCGCAATTATCTCAGAACAATATTTTGTAGCAGAATAGACATTAACTAAACTAATATTTTCTTCTTTATGAGGTCCAATTCCATCATAAACTTGATCAGATGATATATGTATGAGATGAATATTATCAAAATCAATATTTTTCGAGATTATATTTTCTATTGAAGTCACATTCGAATCGAATGCCTTTAGGGGATTTTTTTCGCATTCATCTACATTTGTCATTGCCATCAAATTTATTAATATGATTGGATTCTTATTTCCTAATTCCTTTTCAAAGGCTAATACCTTTTCAAAGGTATTAAATCTGCCCCATATAGAAACTTCAAAATTTCTTTTTTTAAGATAATCATATAACCATGCTCCAAGCATGCCATATCCACCGAGTAGCATTATTTTCATTTCAGAGCAAAAATAATATCCTATTTTAAATGCTCATGTTAAAAATAAACTTTTGCAAAAAAAGACTTCACAAAAAGTGAATCGATTTATAATTATTTTTAAATTAAATTTTAAAAATATATTATTGTGAATAAATTTAAACATTATAAATTTTAGAAATAAATGAATTATACGTACTATATATGGATCACATTAATACCATTGTTAATTTCTTACACATTGATCCCTATTAATAAAAAATTAGGATATAAATTTAAACTTTTCGATAATCCAAATAAACGCAAAATGCATAAAACCCCTACTGTTAGAATTGGAGGATTATCAATTGGAATTTCCTTTTTCACTACATTATATTTTGTTATTCCTAATAATTTTCTATACAAATTCTCATTCGATAATTATGTGCCTGTAATAATAGCTATTTTTTTCATGTTTTTATTGGGAGTTATAGATGACGCTTTTAATTTAACATCTATTAAAAGATTATTAATTCAATCATTAATTGCGGGATATATTTATTTTTGTAGCTCAGATTTCAGATTATTTATAAATATGCCATTTTTTCCTGAGATTCAAAATCTGGCATTATTTTCTCAAATTTTAAACTTAATCTTGAACATTTTCTTGATAGTTGGATTTACTAATGCTTTCAATTGGATTGACGGTTTAGATGGACAAGCTTGCGGTTATTCAATACTTGCTCTCTTGGGATTTATAGCTATATATACTTCTTTAGAACCAACTTCATCACTTGTATTTGTCTTAATTCTTTTGGGAAGTTGTTTACCATTCATGATTTTCAATTTTCATCCCGCAAAAATTTTTATGGGAGACGGAGGATCATATCTTTTAGGAATAACTATTGCCTTAATAGGAATTAGAACACATAACTTACTTTTGGAGGAATTCTCGTCCATTACAAGCTTAGTAGTACCATTTTTAATTTTATTTTTGCCTTTTTTAGATATGTTTAGAGTAATAGTTAATAGAATTATTACCGGGCGATCTCCTTTCTATCCTGATCGCGGACACATTCACCATAGATTATTAAAAAAAGGAGTATCTTACCAAAAGGCAGTTTTAACTTTTTATCTATTGAGTATTTGGTTTATATCAATCGCATTATTAATTTTCATGAGAGAAGTTGGGATAATTTATTTCGCAATTTCATGTTTTTTAAATTTAGTTTTCTTAAGTAAAAATCCTAAGATAAAAAATTTCATTTTTTTAAATTACTTTAATTTTAAAGAAATTTAAATTTAAATTTTAAGCATCTCTTACTAAAACCCAACCAATAATTTTTTCCTTATATACATCAATATATTTATTTAATTCAGATAAATCTTTATAAGTTATTTCAGCCTCGGAAATAAAAATTACTAAATTATTTACACTATCTATTAATTTATAATCCCCCATAGTTAAAGAAATAAATTTTTTATTCTTAGCGAAATTTAAATTTCTACTAAATTTATCAAGAGTAAGGTCAATCGAACCTAGTTCAGAAATATTAATTTTTTTATCTAAAGAAGTTATAAGTAATTTTGCACTTAAATCTAAATTGTTTCTATAAATAGAATTTAAATAATTACATTTAATATTTTTATCTATTTCTTCAAAATGAAAGATAAGTCCTGAAATTTTGTCTTTTATAGTTGCTAATAAAATTCCAAAAATTAAAGAAAAGAAAAACGATAGAAAAACAATTTGTCTTTTTTTTGGGAATACCCTGACTTTTGAAATTGTAGGTTGAGAAATCAGTCTCCAAGACTCTTTCTGTTTTACCTTTTCTAAGGCTGAAATAATTAATCCTTCTTCAATACTATTAAGAAACTTCTCGTTTCGTGATGCCTCTTTCTTCAATGCTTTAAATTTGATTAAAATTTGATTGGGTCTTTTTAAAGAAGTTTTTAAATTGTCGATTTTTATTTTAAGATTTTTTAAAGTTTTTGAATTTGGCTTTAATCTTGAAGAAAGATTTACGTATTGAGCTTCATAATCTTCTAATATTTTGAATTGATTTTGGAATCTCATACTAACTTTATTCTGATTATTATTGATTATCTGTTTAGGAATATTTTGTAAATTAAGAGAATTTAATTGGTTGGAATTTATTGGTAGAAGTTGACTAACATTATTATTTTCATTTAGATCCACAAATCCATCAATATCTCCTAAACCATTTTCTATAGAAAAAACGTTTAATTTTCTTAAAGAAGCTTCACTTTTTTGTTTATAGATTTTTTGTTGCTCTTTTAAATATTTAAGAGAATTTGTAATCTGCCTTTCTTTATCACTTTTAGAATATTGCTGATATTTTTTAGAAATCATTTCAAGAACTTCAATTATAAATTTTTTATCATTATTTTTATATGTTATTCCAAGAATATTTGTATCCTCTTCAAAACCTATCTTCAAATCTTTCTTTATCCATTTTTTATAATCTAAGTTCTTTGGATTTCTTGACTGAACAAAATTAAAAACTGGCATCAATACAGAAGGACTTTTTAATATTGATTCTTGCGATTTAAGGGTATTAAATCCCAAACCTTTACTTAGGAAACCTTTATTTAATGGGGTTTTATTCATCAGATTAATATTATTATTTATTTCTTTTGATTCTTGAACAAGTATTTCAAATGATCCTTTAAAAATAGGTCTTGCAATGATTGAGTAAACTATTGATATAGTTGTTATGGAAAAAGCTGATAAAAAAATTAATTTCCAATTTCTTTTCAAGTTTTTTGCAAATAGCTTAAAATCCAGTTCTTCTGGATTGTAGTTATCTTTATTATTTTCAAAAAAATCCATTATTAATCAAAAAGACTGTAGAGACCATATCCTCTAAGGATTGGATCGGAAATATTTGCCACTGATGTTGTAATACTACCTAAAATATTTTTCCTTAAATTAATAATATCACCCTCAACTAGAATCGGATTTTGTGCTGAATTATTTTCTGCATTTGGATTGTAATTAAAAGTTTTTTTATTTGTATTCCCTTGATTATCAATTCTCATGAAATTCACTTTTCCAGTGAAATAATTTTCACCACCAGCAACATTTACAGCTTGTACTAAATTTGTTCCCTGCTTTAAGGCGAGTGCACCTGGTGAAAGTACATTGCCCGAAACAAAAACTGTTATTAGATCAGGAGTTAAATTACTTCTATTTATAGTTAAGATTTGTTCTTTAAGTACCTTTTTTGATTTTGGGATTCTAATAATATCACCGTCATATATTCTTATATTTTGAGTTTGATCCCCATTCTGAATTAGCGAAAGCAAGTCTATTTTAGTCCTTATTTTGCCCCCTCCTTGAGAAATAGAATTATTTCTAATAATTTCTACTGATGATAAATCAGCATTATTAGATAATCCATTAGAAAGTTTTAAAGCATCAAATACTCTAGGTGCAAAGAATTTTTTTTTGGCTAATGAATTTGTATTATTTAATTCCAAATTATTATTGTTATTATTTTGCGATATTAGATCTATATTAGGTGTATAAATTTCAGCCATATTAAGAGTAAAAAGACCAGATTTATTTACTTCTCCCGTAATTACTACATTAATAGGCCTATAGATTACTATAGTAATATCTATTTCAGGATCTACTATAAAGTCAGAATATTTATTTAAAAGCAATTTTTTTGTTTCTGAAATAGATCTTTTACTAACATTAATCTTACCAATTTCGGGTAATGATAAGTTCCCATTTAGGTCGACTTTATATACATTATTAAAAATCTCTAAACCAGAAAATTGGATAAATAATGAATCTCCAGAATCTAATAGATAGTTAGATTTAATCTCATATTCCTTGATTTTATTATCTACTAATTTAGGACTAGAAACAATATTTGATTTTTTTAGATTTTCTGATGCAAAAGCTAATTCATTAGAAAATATAAATAAAAATAATATGAGTTTTCTTAATTTAAAACTCAAAAAATTATCAAATTTTATATTCATGCTTATGAAGTATTATTGGAATTATACAATATTGATATTTCGATATTAACCAAGTTTAAGATAAGTATTAAATAGAATTATATTATAAAGAAGACATTATTTTGTGGATTTTATACCAACTTATAAACTTTGCTGTACCTTCTTTAATTAATGGTTTAGGTTCATATTAAAAATATCAATTTAACAAGTTTTTATCAGCAAAGAGTTTAGGTAGATCTTAAGATTGATTAGGAAGTTAATTTTTGATTTTTTTTAAGTACATTTTTTTAACTTCATATATTATGTTTAATGAGTTAAAATAAATTTCCAATATTATCTTTTTTAAGGTACCCTGCCTTTTTTTAATAAAAGATTAATTTATAGCTTTCTTTAAAAGACAAAGGTAAAACATAAAAGAAATTTTTAAAAATAATAAACTCCATTCCTCTTTTTTAAAAATTTTTTCTACTTTAATTTAGTGGGTTTTTATATTATTGATATTATTTCTAATAATTTTTAATTTTATATTAAATAAGTTTCTTGAATTTAAAATTAATTAATAATTTAAAATTATATTATATAATAGTTAATAATTTTATAATCCTAAAGTGATAACTCAAGAAATATATTTGCAAAGGAATGGATATGAAAGTTTTAATAATTTAAGAGAATTATGTAAATTAAACATTCTTTCTTGCAAATGAGTACTTATATTCTGGGTATTTCCTGCTTTTACCATGATAGTGCTGCATCATTGATTCGAGATGGAGAAATTATAACTGCTGTCCAAGAGGAAAGATTTTCGAGAAAAAAAAATGATTCAAGATTTCCAAAAAATGCTATCAATTATTGCTTAAATTTTAATAATATTGATCTAAGGGATATAGAAAAAATAATTTATTATGAAAAACCTTTACTTACTTTCGAAAGACTATTAGAAACATATTTAGCGGTAGCACCTAGAGGGGGTAGGTCCTTTATAGCTGCAATGCAAGTTTGGTTAAAAGAAAAGCTTTTTTTAAAATCAGAATTAAAAAAAAATTTTGAGATTATTCAAAAAAATTTAGTAAAAAATGAAAAAGTTAATGTTCCAGATTTTCTTTTTGCAGAACATCATCAATCTCATGCTGCTGCAGCTTTTTACCCCAGTCCTTTTGAAGAAGCTGTTATTCTGTGTATGGATGGTGTTGGCGAATGGGCTACAACTTCAGCATGGATTGGAAAGAATAACAAGCTTAGTTCGCTCTGGGAAATAAACTTTCCGCATTCATTAGGATTAATTTACTCGGCTTTTACTTATTATTGCGGATTCAAAGTAAATTCTGGTGAATATAAATTAATGGGATTAGCCCCTTATGGTAAACCAATATATGAGAAAAAAATTAAAGAGAATTTGATTGATATTAAAGATGATGGCACTTTCAAATTAAATATGACTTTTTTCCAATATCACAGAGGGTTCCGCATGACTAGCAAAAAGTTCCATACACTTTTTGGTTCTAAGCCAAGAGGGAATGAGGATAAATTAACTCAATTTCATATGGACCTCGCCGCATCTATACAATCAGTAACTGAAGAAATAATTATAAAAATAGCCAGAACACTTAGGAAGGAAACCGGGATAAAAAATATATGTATGGCCGGAGGTGTTGCTCTGAATTGTGTTGCAAATGGAAAGTTAATTAAAGAAAAAATATTTGATGATGTTTGGATTCAACCTGCTAGTGGAGATGCTGGCTCATCTTTAGGAGCGGCACTTATTGCTTGGCATGAATACTTTCAGAAACCAAGAATAGTAAATATTGAAGATTCAATGAAAGGAACATATCTAGGATGTAGATTTTCAAATAGAGAAATAATTGATTACTTGAATAAAATTAATGCATCATTTAAGGAATTAAAAGATGATGAACTGTTTAAGCAATTAGCAGAAATTATTGATAAAGGTAAAGTAGTGGGTTGGTTCAATGGGGCAATGGAATTTGGACCTCGAGCATTGGGAGGAAGGTCAATTATTGGTGACCCTAGAAACAAAAAAATGCAAAGTATAATGAATTTAAAAATTAAATATAGGGAGAGCTTTCGTCCATTTGCTCCCTCAGTATTAGAAGAAGATGTAGGTAGTCAATTTGAAATAGATGAAAAAAGTCCTTATATGCTTTTAGTTTCTCCAGTAAAAAAAGAACTCTGTAAAAAATTAACCGACAAAGAAGAAAACCTTTTTGGTATAGAGAAATTAAATATCCCCAAATCAGTACTGCCAGCAATTGCTCATGTTGATTATTCAGCAAGAGTTCAAACAGTTAGTAAAAAAACTAATCCTCGCTACTTCAACTTAATAAAAGCTTTTAAACAAAGAACAGGATGCCCAACTATAGTTAATACTTCTTTCAATGTAAGAGGAGAACCTATTGTTTGCACTCCTCAAGACGCTTACCGCTGTTTCATGAGAACAGAAATGGACATTCTTGTTTTACAAAATCAAATCCTATTAAAATCTGAGCAACCAAAAACTGAGCAGGACGAGACTTGGAAAGAAACCTTTGAGTTAGATTAATGAAACAAAGTTCCATATCACAAAAAAAACTCCGCGAATTTGGATTACTTATTGGAATTGGATTCCCAGTTATTATTGGATGGATAATACCTTCAATAAGTGGACATCTATTTAGATTTTGGTCTTTATGGATAGGTTTTCCATTGTTTATATCAGGAATTCTGCGACCACGTTTACTTTTATATCCCTACAAAGGATGGATGAAAATAGGTCTTGCTTTAGGATGGATCAATAGTCATATAGTACTTGGATTGGTTTTTATAATGGTTCTACAACCTATTTCTTTAATTATGAAATTATTTGGTTATGACCCTCTTAAAAAAAAGAAAAACAATGTATTAACTTTTAGGGAAAGCAAAGAAAATTATAAAGTAGATTTAACTAGAATTTTTTAAAATATGGAAGATTTTTTTGAATTATTAAAAGATATTTGGGACTTCCTAAGAGTCAGGAAGAAGTATTGGTTGGCACCTCTAATAATTACTATTGTCTTAATGGGAGCACTTATTGTATTTACTCAGGGGTCTGTTATTGC
>MDTG01203594.1_pt1 | contig 45895 bp, 48 predicted proteins | sample 811421 | NCBI WGS metagenome assembly MDTG01 (sample SAMN05326645, study PRJNA326480) | marine metagenome | isolation source: seawater | place: Pacific Ocean: South East | collected 2011 | reverse complement strand
TATATCGTGAAAAGCTAGAACCTCATCGTTTTCAAATACTTTCTTGCAAGGCAACTCTCCTCTTAGAATTTTACTAAAAATGTTCTCTTCATCGTAATTTTGAATATTAATCATTTTTATTTTTTTTTGCTCTTTTCTTTAATACGGAACAAACATCGTCAATGCTTAAATCAGAGTATTCTAATAATACAAGCATATGATAAATTAGATCTGCGCTTTCTTCAACAACCTCTTTATTGCCTTCAGCCAAAAAAGCAGTAATTAACTCGGTTGCTTCTTCGCCTATTTTGTTTGCAATTTTTACTTTACCTTCTGTAAATAACTTAGCTGTATATGATTGATTAACTGATAGTTCCTTGTGAACTTTAATGATTTCTGCCAAGTGCTCTAAGAATTTTAAGTTTTTATACATCTGTTATATTATAAATTATCTATTCTGACCGGTATTCCTAAAGAACTCAAATATTTTTTTACTTCCTTAATAGAAAAAGTACCAAAGTGAAAAATAGACGCAGCAAGTAAAGCAGAGGCTTTACCTTTTACGACACCATCTCTCAAATGTTGTAATTTACCAACACCTCCAGAAGCAATGACCGGAATTTTAACTGTCTGTGAAATTGTGTTTAATAATTCTAGATCAAATCCTGTTTTCGTTCCATCTCTATCCATAGATGTTAGTAAAATTTCTCCAGCTCCTTTTGATTCTACAATTTGACACCATTCAACAACATCCAAGCCTGTGTTTTTTCTGCCTCCGTGAGTAAAAACATCCCATTGTCCGGATTTATTTTTTTTTGCATCAATAGCAACCACTATACATTGCTTCCCAAGGAGTTCTGCACCCTCAGAAATAATGTGAGGTGAAGACACAGCAGAACTATTTATTGAAACTTTATCAGCTCCTATGGATAGAAACTTTTTCATATCATCTAAGGATCTCACCCCCCCTCCTACAGTTAAAGGAATAAAACAAACTTCTGCGGTTTTTTCAATAACATCATACATAGCTTCTCTGCCGTCCGAGGAAGCAGTAATATCTAAAAAAGTAATCTCGTCTGCTCCCTCATTACTATAAAATTCTGCTTGCTTTACAGGATCCCCAGCATCAACTAAATCAATAAAGTTTATACCTTTCACGACTCTTCCTTTGTTAACATCCAAGCAGGGAATTATTCTAATTTTTAACATTATTTTAACAATTTTATTGCTTCTCGCACCGAGATTATATTTTCATAAATAGCTTTTCCTGATATTACTCCCTCAAGCTTTTTATTTTGGATTTCCTTTAATTTTTTGAGATCTTCATATGATGAAACTCCACCTGACGCAATGATATTTACATTTGTTTTATTTAAAAGTTCGTGAATTTTGTTTAAATTTATTCCCTTGAGTGCCCCGTCCCTATTAATGTCTGTACTTACAATTCTTTTAACACCAAGTTTTTCAAGGTCTTTTATAAAACTAATATCTTTTATCATGCTATTCTTTTCCCATCCTTCTGTTGCAACCATTCCATTTTTTGAATCTACACCAACAATTATTTGTTCAGAAAACTTATTGCAAACTATCTTAACAAGATTTTGATCTTCGATAGCAATAGTACCTAGAATTATTCTGTCTATTGCCTTAGACAAAAGTGTTTCAATTGTTTTTAAATTTCTTATTCCCCCACCAAGTTGGATTTTACATTTGGCAAATTTTTTTATTTTGAAAATTGATTCATAATTTGTTGGCTTACCACTAAACGCAGCGTCAATATCAACAATATGAATCCATTCACAGCCTAATGATTTAAATACCATTGCTTGTTCAACAGGATCTTCATTATAAATTGTTAAATGTTTAAGAGAACCCTTTTTTAATCTTACACACTTCCCATTTTGAATATCAATCGCAGGAAAAAATTTCATTATCTTCCATCCCAGAGAACAAAATCAGTTAAAAAATGTTGACCAAATTTTTGGCTTTTTTCCGGGTGAAACTGTGTTCCAATTATATTTGCCTTGCCAACCATTGCTGTAATTTCTTGGTCATAGTCTGTGACTAATATTTTATTTTCTGGATATTTTACTTCAAAAGAATAGCTATGAACAAAATATGCATTCGAATTATCATTCAAATATTCTTTTGAATTATTGGTTTCTATAAAATCCAAGAATGAATGTTTTGAAACTTTTTTAAGGCTGTTCCATCCTATATGCGGAACTTTCAAGAGGTCATTTTTTGAATCAATTAAATTAACTTTACCATCAATCCAGCCAAGTCCATCTGTCTCTCCATCCTCAAACCCTTTATTTGCTAACATTTGCATTCCTACACAAATACCTAAAAAAGGCTTCATTTTAATATTAACATTCTCATTCAATATATCCAGCAATCCTGGTTTACCCTTTAATCCAGACAAGCATGCTTTATATGAACCTACTCCAGGGAGTATAATATGCGTAGAGTTATTAATTATTTTAAGCTGATCTGATACAATTACTTTTTTCTTAATTTTTTTTTTTTCGACAGCAGATTTTAAAGAATTAAATACAGACCTAATATTTCCTGTTCCGTAATCTATTATGACGATATCACCCATTTTATTTTTCAGAAAGATAGGATAGCAATACATTTTTGAGTGAGTCAGAAAAAATTAATTTGGTTGGAATCATATTTTCTTTTTCAATTAAATTTGTAATTAAAATGTCATTTGCGAAAAAGCCCCAAAAAAGAGAAATGATAAAAATGCCAAATAAGAAAACAATAAAATTGATAAGATTAAAATTTAATAAAGTGAAAAGTATCAATAATGTTAATATTGAAGCTATCGCTTTATCTTTTAAATTATAGGAAAGACACCAAATAAAAGTAAATAAAAATGCATAATAATTAAATCCAACTTTTAAAACCTCAATATCTTTTCCATCAGGATTAACGGACTTTTTTTTTCTTAGAATACAAAAAAGCGGCATCTTTATAATGAACCTCCCAATGTACCTTTGGTAGATGGGATCTGATTTTTTCTATGTTCATCAATTTCTACTGCCTGTCTTACAGCGCGTGCTAAGCCTTTAAAACAGGATTCAATAATATGATGTGAATTCTCTCCATAAAAATTTTCGATATGCAATGTTATTCCAGCTGTTTGAGCAAATGCTTGAAACCATTCCTTGAAGAGCTCTGTATCCATCTCTCCAACTTTGTGTTTAGGAATTTTCACCCTCCATACAAGATATGGTCTGTTAGAAAAATCGACAACTATTCTAGATAAAGTTTCATCCATTACCGATAATGCCTGCCCAAATCTTGTAATTCCAACTCTATCGCCTAATGCTTTATTGAATGCTTCCCCAAGAACAAGGGCTGAATCTTCCGTTGTGTGGTGATAGTCAATGTGGAGATCACCTATGGCGTGCAATTTTATATCAACCATACTATGTTTCGATAATTGCTCAATCATATGATCTAGAAAACCTACACCAGTTTTGATATCTGACTTCCCTGTGCCATCAATGTGTATTTCAACAACGATTTCTGTTTCCTTAGTCTTTCTTTTTACTGATGATTTTCGCATATCTTAAAATTTTGATTAATTATAATTTATGTATACATTCATATCATAAAATCATATAAAAATTCTATGGAAATCAATTTTTGTTAATATTTTATTTATGAGAGAAAAGATAGATTTTGAATGGCATGGAACAACCGTAGTTTCAGTTAGAAAAAAAAATGAGGTTGTTATTGCTGCTGACGGACAAGTAACTTTAGGTGATGCTGTTATAAAAGCAAATGCAAAGAAAGTTAGATTACTAAACGAAGGCAAAGTAATTACTGGATTTGCTGGTGCGACGACAGATGCATTTGCTTTGTTTGAAAGACTGGAGAGCAAATTAGAAAAGACTTCAAATAACTTAATGAGAGCCTGTGTTGAATTAGCGAAAGATTGGAGAACAGATAAATATTTAAGACGTTTAGAAGCAATGATGTTGGTTGCTGATAAAGAATCTAGCCTTGTATTGAGCGGAAATGGCGATGTATTAGAACCAAAAGACGGATTAATGGCCATTGGTTCAGGAGGCAATTTTGCACTTGCAGCGGCAAGGGCTCTTGTTGATAACTCAAATTTAGAAGCTAAGGAAATTGCGAAAAAAAGTCTTGAAATCGCAGCTAGTCTATGTATCTACACCAATAGTAATATTACAATAGAGACAGTAAAAATTTAAAATGACATCTTTCACACCAAAAGAAATTGTATCTGAACTAGACAGATTTATTGTAGGACAACAAGAAGCAAAAAAATCAGTTGCTGTTGCACTTAGAAATAGATGGAGAAGAAAACAGATTCAGGGAAGTTTAAAAGATGAGGTTTTACCTAAAAATATACTAATGATTGGCCCAACGGGAGTTGGTAAAACAGAAATTGCAAGAAGATTAGCGAAACTTGCCCAAGCTCCTTTTATAAAGGTAGAAGCAACAAAATTTACAGAAGTTGGGTATGTTGGTAGAGATGTTGAACAAATTATTAGAGATTTGTTAGAAATTTCAATATCAATGAACAAAGATTTGTTTAAAAAAGAAATTCAAGCAAAAGCTGAAATAAATGCTGAGAAGAGAGTAATTGAAGCACTTGTAGGACACACATCAACGAAACAAACTAAGGAAAAATTTAAAAAAATGCTGCGTAATGGAGAATTAGACGAGCAAGAAGTTGAAATAGAGCTGGAGGCTAAATCTAGCTCTGCTATTAAGTCAATGGAAATTCCGGGTATGCCTGGTGGCATGATGGGCATGTTAAACTTAGGAGATATTCTTGGAAAAGGAATTGGTCAAAAAAAAGAAAAGAGGAAACTTCAAGTAAAAGACTCATATCAGTACCTAATAGAGGAGGAATCCGACAAATTAATTGACGATGATAATCTCATAAAAAGGGCCATAAAAAGCCTTGAAAATGACGGAATCGTATTTCTTGATGAAATTGATAAAATTTGTGGTAAGAGTTCAAGAGGAGCGGCAGAAGTAAGCAGAGAAGGCGTGCAAAGGGACCTTCTTCCTCTCATAGAAGGCACATCAGTTTCTACAAAATACGGTAGTGTAAAGACTGACCATGTGCTTTTTATTGCTTCAGGTGCGTTCCATGTTTCAAAACCTTCTGATTTACTACCAGAACTCCAAGGAAGACTTCCAAATAGAGTTGAGCTCTCAGCATTAAGCAAAGAAGATTTTATTTTAATTTTAAAAGAACCAGAAAATAATCTTATTAGGCAGTATATCGAACTAATAAAAACTGAAGGCGTAAGGCTAAGTTTTTCCGACACTGCCGTATCAGAAATTGCAGAAATTGCTACAAAAGTAAATGAAGAAATTGAAAATATTGGTGCTAGAAGATTGCACACAATTCTTGAAAAAGTACTAGAAGAAATAAGCTTTACAGCATCAGATGGGAAAGAAAGTGACATAAATGTTGATCGAGAATATGTAAAGAAACAATTAAAGGATGTGTATGTTGATAAAGACCTTAGTAAGTTTATTCTTTAAATTTTTTTAAGTAAACCAAAAAAGCACCATTTCCGCCAATATTAGGAGTTGCTGTGTCGAACCATAGTATGTAGTTTTTTAATTCCGAAGAGTTCAACCATTTTGGCATTGATTCATTTAAAATACCTGTTCCTTTCCATCCAGACTCGACCTCCAACCTTTTTCCTTTTCCAGTAATTATAAGAACAAGTCTTTTCTTTAAGTTAAAACTTCTAATGATAAAATCATATGTATTTTTCTCGGCTTGAATAAATCTATCTCCATGCAAATCTAGAGTGCTTTCGGGTTTTATTATTCCTTTTTTGACTTTTTTAATCAAAGTTTTATCAACATTCTTTGTTTCTTTGTTTATATTTAATGAAAATCCAGAAAAATTAAAAGACTCTTGACTTATATTTTTTTTTTTTAGAGTGTGTTTCGTTTTTTTCTGTTTATCAAAAAATGTCGATGACTTTTTTAAAGGCTTTACACCTTCTAAATACTTTTCCCAATCATTTGAATCATTCATACATCAATTATAAGGAACCAACAATATTAGTTGAAGTTCTTTTTTTAAATTACCAGCTAAGTTTTCAGCAATTTTACCAATTCCTAAATATAAATCTGCTCTATTTTCGCCCTTTATGGCTTTGCCCGTATCATGAAAAAAATATAAATTGTATTGTTCTAAATTCTGAATTAAAAACGTAGCCGTTAAACCATAAGGGTAAAGATTATTGTCAATTGCGATGCTGTAATTATCATAAAGTCTTATTCCCATAGCTCCTTTAGGGTTTTTAATTACAGAACTACCTTTTTTGAAAAAAATATATCGTCTATTTAAATTAAAAATCTTATCGACTTGATTTGGATTCTGCTGAAGCCAGTTTTTGATTGACTTCAATGAAATATTTTGTTGTTTAATAACTTGCTTTCTTATAAGTTCTCTGCCAATAGAGTAATAATCAAATCCATTATTACCGGCATATTCAATATTTATTTTTTCTCCATTTTCAAAGATTCCTATTCCTGAACCTTGAATTTGCATAAAAAAAAGATCAATCTTATTATTTGTCCATAAAATTACATCTTTATTTGAATAAATTTGCATAATTTTCTTTCGTTCCACATTGAGATTCTCATTAAATTTTAATATTGGATATTTAAATACATCGTCATAACTCTCTGAAACTTCAATAATAGGAGTGTAATATCCCGTTAAAATTCCATAATCATCCGTTCCTTTTTTAAGATAAAAGTTTTGTTTTAGAAAACTATAAGTAAATTGTTTAATATTTTTAATTTTTCTACAGACTTTTTTCCACGCTTTTACTGAGCCAAATTTTGGATACGAGCTATGTTTTTCCAAATTTTTAAAAAAATTATGATTATTACATGATTGAAGAAAGATTTGTTTATAATTTTTGTTTTTAAAATCTATTTCTTTGAATATATTTGACTCAGCTCTTAAACTTTTTTCATAAAATAAAACTAGGCAACAAAAAAATAAAATTAGTATTGTTCTCATTACAAAGAAACTTTGCATTTTGAACATTTAATTTGTTTCCGAAATTTTTAAAAGTGTCCAAATTGGGCTTTTTGAATTAAGTTTTTTAGAAAATGACCACTTTTCTACAATATTTAGTATTTGATTATTGTCTCCATCAATAGTTTCACCTTTATCATTGGTAGTCACATGAATCTGCTCGCTTTCATATCTAATATCAATTAGGCATGAATCACTTTTATCGACTTTAACACTTAAAATTCTTGGTTCTTTCACACCAATAATTGTAATTTTTAATTGCTCTTTTTTCTTAAGACGATCATTTACATATTTGCTATATTCATTGAAAATCTTTTCATCTAATAAACTTTTAAGAGACTTTAAGTTATTTGATGAGTAAGCTTTTAAAATATATTCAAATGCTTTTTTTGAGCCTTCTATGAAATCACCTAATTCAAAACTTTCATCTATCTTTTTTATTTTTAAAAGTCCTTTATTAATCTCAGGGTTTTCGTGTAAGATTGATTGATTTTCAACTGAACTATTTCGTGTTTCCTCTATATCAGGTCGAGATTCCTTTATTTTTGTTTTTCGAGACTTTAAATTTCTTATGATATCTTCTTCATTGCCTGTTCTCTTTCCAAGTACATTTCTTAATCTGTTTAAGATAAATACAGCTATCATAGCTAAAATTAAAATATCTACATATGGTATATTACCCATTTATATCTCCTATAATCCTAAATTATTGTTTTTTTAATAATATAGAATACAAATCTGAATTTTTATAATATATTGTATTTTTTAAAAAATAGGAAAGCTTTTATGAAAAATACTGACGAAAAAACTAATGGAAAAGACGAAAAAAATTTTCAATTTATCATAAATGCACAATATTTAAAAGATCTCTCCTTTGAAAATCCAAAAGCTCCTCATTCTCTTAAATCATTTAGTGAAAAGCCTGAAATAAAAATTGATGTTGATCTTAAAACCAAACCATTAAAAGATCATGGTGAGAATATTCACGAAGTTGATTTAATGATAAAAGGAACAACTAGTGTCAAAAGTGAACCTATGTTTATAATTGAAGCTATTTATTCTGGTATATTTACAATAAGCAACGAACCAAAAGATATGTTAGAAAAAATACTTCTTATTGAATGTCCTAAATTTTTATTTCCATTTCTCAGATCAATAATTGCTTCATCAACAAGGGATGGCGGATTTCCTCCCTTAATGATTACTCCAATTGATTTTGTAGGCTTATATGAAAGCAAACAAAAAAAATAATTATTAGTTAAGCCACAAAGGCTTGTTTAATTTCCTTAAAATTTGGTTATGCTGCTCTAATTCACTCTCAGACAGTTTAATTTCTCCTGTCTTCTTAATCTCAATAATATTTGATTCAAGTATATTATCTTTTCTTTTTCCTTTTGCCTCTCTGAAAGTTAACTTATGTTGCTTTCCTCCAATTAATTCAAGATATACTTGAGCCAGCAAAAAACAATCCGTTATAGCATCATGTTTCGTTCTATTTTCAATGCTTATATCAAATCGTTTACAAAGAGCATTTAAATTAACTTTAGAACCAGGAAATTTTTTTCTTGCCATAAGAAGAGAACAAAAAACTTGAGATTCTTCAATTAATATTTTTTTACAGTTTTTCAACTCTTTATTGATCATTGTTAGATCAAAAGCAGCATTATGTATAATTATTAATGAATCCCCAAGAAATTCTAAAATTTCGTCAGCTTTTTTCTCAAAAGAATCAAATTGTTCCAAAAATTTGTTTGATAATCCGTGTACTTGTTCAGCTTGCATATTTATTTGTCTAGCGCCAGGATTAAAATAACTGTGATAAGTTTTACCAGAAGGAACATCGTTAATGATTTCTACGCAACCTATCTCAATTATTTTATCTTTTTCAAAATCAAGGCCTGTTGTTTCAGTATCTAAAATTACTTTCCTCATTTCATATTATTATAATACAGAATTGGCCATTTTTTTTTTATTTTTTTATTTTTTATTAACTGTATAAAATTTTTAATTTTTCTTGTAACTTCCAGCAAACTCTGTCCAGTATTTAATTTTATAGAAATATGCCTATTAAATTTTAAAACATTTAATTTTTGAATATCAATTATTTTTTTTACCATATTGATATCCATTTTCTCTCTTTTACGAAGTCTTTGTTTTTGAATAGTACCATTGACATTTAAGTAAATAATAAAATCACATCTTTTATAATTTCCATTTCTGAACAAAAGCGGAACATCTAAAAAAATAATTTTTTTTCTTAATAAGGAGTTCCTCTTGATAAACTTTAATTCCTCTCTGTAAATGCTTGGATGTGTAATATTTTCAAGTTTTATTAATTCTGATTTTTTTGAAAAAACATATTTTGCTAACTCGCCAGTATTCAGCCTATTATCATCAAAAAATAAATTTTTAACTTTTAATTGAAATTCTTCTTTTAATTTTTTTTTTATTTTTCTTTTATTTAAAACAGTTTTATTAATTTTATCTGCTTCAAATACTTGATAGCCCATTTTTTTGATAATATTACTAACAGTTGACTTTCCAGAGGCAATTTGTCCTGTTATGCCTACAATTATCATTTGCTTAGTAATTTTAAAAGTTTTGTCTTAGATGACTCTATCAAGAGGTCAGACACCTCAATATTGAACCATTTTCTGAACGATTCTGCTGCTTGGTGTACTAACATCGAAATACCATTGACAGTTGTTAATTGTGCGGATTTTGCTTTTTTCAGAAATTTTGTCTCCAGCGGATTATATATTATATCATATATAACTGTGTTTTCGTTTAGATTTCTAAAGTCTACTTTTAACTCTTCGTTTTCTTTTAAGCCAAAAGATGTTGTGTTTACAACTATATCTATTTCTTCTGGTATAATTTTATCTGACCAGGTCTGTTGAAATATTGGAAAAAATTTTTGTTTTTCTTTCATTTCTTCCACAAGCAACCTTGCTTTTTTTGTATTTCTGTTTGATATGATAATCTTTCCTATATTTGTATTACATAAAGAAAAAATAATGCCTCGTGAAGCTCCGCCAGAGCCAATGATAAAGAAATTTTTATTATTGACATTTAAATCTAAATCTTTTTTAACAGTTTTAAGAAATCCAACTCCATCTGTATTGCTTCCAATAACCTTATCATGTTCTCTATAAATGGTATTTACAGAACCCGACATTCTTGCTGTATCATCAAGTTTATCTAAGTATTTTACAATGATTGTTTTATAAGGAAGAGTCACATTGACTCCAACAAGCTCCTTTCTTCTTATTCTTTCTACTAAATCTGCTAAATCTTGTTCCTCAACTTCTAAAATTTGATAGTTTGCATCTATTTTGTATGATTGTAACCAGTAATTGTGAATTTCAGGTGACATTGAATGTTTTATTGGATTTCCAATTACAAATAATTTCATAATATTTCTTTTTTTAAAAATGGTATAATATTTTTTATTGGAAACCCTTTAATAGTTTCTTCATCGCCTTTTTCTACTTTTAAACAGTTAAGTATATCATTTTCTATTTGATATCCGCCTACAGTGGTTAAATAAATTTGTTTATTGTTCTTTAGATACGAATTTATTTCATAACTTGCTAATTTTCTCATTTCTATTACTGCTTCTTTAACACAACACCAATAAAATTTACCCCTTTTTATTATATAAACAGCACTGATCAATCTATGTTTTTTATTTTGTAAAAGGTTTAAATTTCTTTTTGCTTCTTTGAAAGTTTTAGCTTTGCTTAATATACTATTATTGATGACTAGTATTTGATCAGCAGCTATCACGATAATATTTTTTATGTCTTTAAAAGAATACGCCTTTTCTTTTGCTAACTTAACAACTAATTCTCTTGGGGGCAAATAACTGTACTTTCTTTTTACCTTTCCCTCATCAACACTATGTTTTTTGACTTTGAAATTTAGCTTATACTTTTCAAGAATCTCTATTCGTGTCTTACTCTCTGTTGCAAGGATAAGTTCTTTAATCTTTGTGGAAAAAAGTTTCATTTTTTCTTTCCTTTGTATTTATTCGATTTCTTCCATATTTATACCGTTATTTTCCCCATATTGTTTTTTGTTTATATTTTTTCCCTCTTTTTCTTTTTTTTTTCTTGAAATATTTTTAACATTATATTCCCTGGTTTTTAACAATTGCAAACTTTTATATACACTTTCTTAACATGTTATTATTTTTTTTCTTGTTAGAAATATGTGGAAAAAATTGTTATCTTCTTTTACACAATACCTACAACAACAACAATTAATTATAAATATAGATGTAATTAGAATGTTTAATAACTTTTCTTTTGAAGACTCACCTTATAATCCTATTTGGTTTATGAGACAAGCAGGTCGCTATTTACCTGAGTATAGAAATATAAGAAAAACAAAAGCTAACTTTTTAGATCTATGCTTCAGTCCAAATTTAGCTTGCGAAATTTCTCTTCAACCAATAAAACGCTTTGATTTTGATGCAATAATATTGTTTTCAGATATTCTTGTTATACCATATGCTTTAGGACAAGGTGTTAGCTTTAAAGAGAGTTATGGACCGATTTTAAGTAAAATTAAAAATATCAATGACTTTAAGTTCTTTTCAGAAAATAACTGGCTAAAGAGGCTAAACCCAATATGTGATACTATTAAACTGTTAAGGAAAAAAAGTAAAAAGCCTTTAATTGGTTTTACAGGTTCACCATTTACACTATTAACTTATATTTTAGAAGGTGGGACGAGTAAAAATCATTATTTAACTAAAAAAGAGATTATTAAAAATCCTAAAGACATAGATAAGATTATTGAATTATTGGTGAAGATTTCAATTTTTTACCTAAGACAGCAAATTAATGCTGGTGCTCAAATAATACAAATTTTTGAATCATGGGCCGGGGTTTTAGAAGGAAAACTATTTGAAAAATATGTAATCGATCCGAACAAAATCATTTGTTCGGAAATAAAAAGGGAGTTTCCAGAAATACCTATTATTTTTTTTCCTAGAGGTTCTTCTTCTTATTATATAAATATATTGCGAGACATACATATCGATGCTATTTCGCTTGACTTAAAATATCCAGAGGAAGTAATAAATATGTGTAGGGAAAAAGATATTGTTATTCAAGGATGTTTAGATCCAATAAGACTACTTGTAGGAGGCAAACAATTAGAAGATATGACTAAATATATTTTAAACAAATTTAAATATAACAAACATATTTTTAATTTATCGCACGGAGTTTTACCGCAAACACCAACAGGAAATGTAGAAAAAGTTATTAACATTGTAAGAAGAAATGAAGAAAAGTGAAGACCATCCATTAATACCAACATTTAAAACAGGTGTTTTACTTATAAACCTCGGAACACCAGACGGTACACAATATTTTCAAATGAGAAGATATTTAAGTGAATTTTTATCTGATAAAAGAGTAATAGAATTACCAAGTATAATTTGGCAACCAATATTAAACTTATTTATTTTAACATTTAGACCTAAAAAATCGGGTAGAATGTATGATAAAATTTGGGACAAAAAAAAAGGTCAGTCTCCATTAAGAGTTAACACAGAAAACCAAGCAAATATGTTAAAGAAAAAATTTGATAAAGAAAGAATTGTTATAGATTGGGCGATGAGATACGGAAACCCGTCAATAGAGAAAAAACTTATTGATCTTATTAAGAGAGGGTGTATGAAAGTTTTAATAGTACCTTTGTATCCCCAATATTCAGCAACGACTACAGCGTCTGTGATGGACAAAGTGTTTGATGCAATGAAAAAGATAAGATGGCAACCAGCACTTCGAACAATGGCCCCATATTTCGATGAAAAAATATATATTGACAATATTGTAGTTCAAATAAAAAAACATTTAAAAACATTGAGTTGGAAACCGGACGCGCTAATTTGTTCATTTCATGGCTTGCCGAAAAAATATTTTTTAAAAGGCGATCCATATCACTGCCAGTGTGTAAAAACTAACAGGTTAATCAAGGAAAGATTAGAGAAAGAAGTTAAAAATGTAGAATTTTGCTTTCAATCAAGATTTGGACCACAGGAATGGCTAAAACCCTATATGAACGACAAATTCGAGGAACTTATATCTAGAAAAATAAAAAAAATTTGCATGATAGCCCCAGGATTTTCGTCTGACTGTTTAGAGACCCTGGAGGAAATAGCAATAGGTGGGAAAGAAGATTTTTTACAAATGGGAGGAACGCATTTTTCATATATTAAATGCTTAAATGACTCAAAAGAGTCATTAAATTTAATCCAAAGTTTAATCTCTAAAAATCTATTAGGATGGATTTAGGTGCAATATATAATTTATTAAAAGTATTTCACCTAATATTTATGACAACTTGGATGGCGGGTTTGTTCTACTTACCAAGAATTTTTGTTTATCATTCGGATGTAAAAAAAGGGACGCAACAATATAAAACATTCAATATTATGGAAAAAAAACTTTACAAATATATCATGAATCCTTCGTTAATTGGAACATGGATTTTTGGAATATTGTTAATAAAAATAACTAATAGTCACCTAGAAACATGGTTAAACATTAAATTGATTTTGTTGTTTTTTATGACAGGGTTTCACATTTATTGCGGAAAAGTAGTTCAAGCGTTCGAAAAAGAACAAAATAAAAAAAAAAATGGGTTTTATAGAATCATTAATGAAATTCCAACAATTTTATTTATTGCTATTATATTTTTAGTAGTCTTAAAACCATTTAATTAATTGACAAAAACAGTTTTTTATTTCATACTTTAAAGATTCTTGTTTCTAAGAGTTAATTTAATCAAAAAATGCATCTTAAAGAGTTAAAGAAAAAAAATCCATCAGAACTATTGAAAATTGCAGAAGAGCTAAAAATTGAAAATGCAAGCACTTTACGCAAGCAGGACATGATTTTTACAATCTTAAAGCAAATGGCTTATAATAAAACAGCCATATTTGGAGAGGGAGTTCTAGAGATTTTACAAGATGGCTTTGGTTTTTTAAGGTCACCAGAAGCAAATTATCTTCCTGGACCAGATGATATTTATGTATCTCCGTCTCAAATAAAAATGCATAGTTTAAGAACAGGAGATACCGTTGAGGGAGAAATGAGATCTCCAAGGGAATCAGAAAGATATTTCGCAATAACTAAAATTGATAAAATAAACTTCGATAGTATCGAAAAAACCAAACAAAGAATTAATTTTGACAATTTAACTCCATTATATCCAAATGAAAAAATTAATATGGAGATACAAGATCCAACGCGAAAAGATATTACAAATAGAGTAATGGATTTGATAGCTCCGCTTGGAAAAGGTCAGAGAGCCTTGATTGTTGCGCCACCACGAACAGGAAAAACAATGATGCTTCAAAACATTGCACATTCTATAACTACAAATCATCCTGATGCGTATTTGATCGTTTTGTTGATTGACGAGCGACCGGAAGAAGTCACAGACATGATTAGATCAGTGAAAGGGGAGGTCGTTTCTTCAACATTCGATGAACCAGCCGTTCGTCATGTAGCAGTAGCTGAGATGGTTATTTCAAAAGCTAAGAGACTTGTTGAACATAAAAGGGATGTAATAATTCTGTTAGATTCAATAACAAGATTAGCTAGAGCCTATAATACACAAGTTCCAAGCTCTGGAAAAGTTTTAACTGGTGGTGTAGATGCAAATGCACTCCAAAGACCAAAAAGGTTCTTTGGTGCAGCAAGAAATATTGAAGAAGGTGGATCGTTAACTATTATAGGAACTGCCTTAATAGATACAGGTTCGAGAATGGATGAAGTGATTTTTGAAGAGTTTAAAGGAACAGGTAATTCCGAAATTATTCTTGATAGAAAGCTTTCTGACAAAAGAGTTTTTCCAGCTATAGATGTAACTAAATCAGGAACTAGAAAAGAGGAGCTTTTAGTTAGCAAGGAAGATTTATCAAAAATGTGGGTGTTGAGAAAAATTTTAATGCCCATGGGAATTACAGATTCTATGGAATTCTTAATGGATAAAATTAAAAACTCAAAAACCAATAGCGACTTTTTTGAATCCATGAATAGCTAGTAAAATTTTGAACAAATAGTAAAAATTGTTTGTTTTAAAATTAAAGACTTTTTATGAAAATTAAACTTATCACATGGAATGTAAATTCTGTCAGAGCCAGATTAGAAAACATTAGAACAATTATTTTAAACCTAAAACCCGACATTATTTGTTTACAAGAAACTAAGGTTTCGAACGAAGCTTTTCCAAAAAACTTTTTCGCTGAATTAGGATATGATTATGTTTACATAAATGGGATACCTTCTTATAACGGAGTTGGTATAATATCCAAATTTAAAGCAATCAATAGTAGTTATATTAATTGGTGTTCGCTCAAAGATGGAAGACATATTATGGCAAGTTTTGATAGATTTGATGTTCATTGTTTTTATGTGCCAGCGGGTGGAGAGGAACCAGATCAAAGCAAAAATCCAAAATTTAAACACAAATTAGATTTTTTATCAGAATTGAAAAAATGGTCATTAGAAAAAAAACCAAAAAAATCTATTATTTGTGGCGATTTCAATATTGCGCCAAGAAAAATTGATGTTTGGAGTCATAAACAACTTTCAAATGTAATAAGTCACACCTCCATTGAGAGAAAAAGCATCCTCGAGTTTCAAAATTCAAATAATTGGGTGGATTTGATTGAGAATAAGATTTTTCCACCTGAATGTCCATTTACTTGGTGGAGTTACAGATCAAAAAATCACTTAATATCTAATAAAGGAAGGAGGCTTGATCATATTTGGTTTTCAAATGATATAAAATTTAAGAATATAAGAGTTGAAATTATATCTGAAACAAGATCTTGGGAAAAGCCTTCAGATCATGTTCCAATTTTAACAGAATTTTCTATTTAATGTTTTTTTAAAATATACTTGTTGTCTTTAAATAATAATATTTTAGGATTCTTTGGATTTCTTTCGATCTTTTTTCTGATTCTATAAACCAATGTCTCAAGTACATGAGTCTGGAGTTTTTTTTGATGCCCCCAAACATTCGACAAAATCTCGTCTTTACCCAAAGGTTTATTTCCATTGACTAAAAAGTTCAAAAAATTATTTTCCATTTGAGTCAACTTTATAGTTAAATTTCTAGATTCGCAGTATAATTCTGAATTTAAAAAAGCATAATTGTATTCACCAATTACATTAAAGTTTGTTATTTTTTTTTTCTGAAAATTTATTTTTGAGATTAAAGAATCAATTTTAAATGGTCTTGAAATATAAATTAACTTTTTTTTTAAAAGTAAATCCCGAATTTTATTACTATTTACAATAAAGATCGATGTTTTATTATCAAAAAAGCTAATTTCACTCATCATTTTATGATTAATTATGGAAATAATATTTACACTATTTTTATCGATTTTTGAAAAACTTTTTGAATGAAACGGAGTTAGTTGGACGTTTGTTCCATAGTGTGAACTTAAGATTTCTTGTAAATCTTTAAAAATAAAACTATTTTCTGATATTATATTTATTTTGAAGGATTTGTGGCTCATGTCATATATAATTGTAAAGAAAAAAAACCATAAATACAGAGCAAACCTAATATTTAATGATATTACCTATGAATGCCTTATAGGCAGAGCTGGGATTGGTATAAAAAGAAAAGAGGGAGATGGTTTTACACCGAAAGGCTTATTTAGATTTAAAGAAGTTTACTTTAGGAGCGATCGAATAGATGTATTAAAAACGAATCTACCAAAAAAAATAATTCAACCTTCAATGGGATGGTCCACGGATAGCAGACACAAAAAATATAACCAGCTTATAAAAAAACCTTATAACTTTATTCACGAAAATTTATTTTTGTGCTCAAAATCTTACGATATTGTTGTTTCAATAAATTTTAATACTAAAAACAGGGTGCCCTATAAAGGTAGTGCAATATTTTTGCACTGTATTGGCGAAAAAGAGAGTTTTACAGAAGGCTGTATAGCGGTGAAAAAAAATTTGCTTATTGAGCTTATATCAAGAGTTACAAAAAGCACTAGGTTGTTGATTTGTTAGTTCTTTCTCCAAAAATGCTAGTGCCAATCCTTATATAATTAGAGCCACAATTTATTGCCGATAGATAGTCTTTACTCATTCCCATACTTTTGTCTTTTAAATTGCATTTCTCGGCTAATGAGTTCAAGATTTTAAACGAGCTTGTAGGGTCCTTTTCGAAATTTGGTATACACATTAATCCAATAATATTTATTCCAATATCAAATTTACTCCAATTTACAAATTCAACCACTTGGTTTAATTTTAATCCTGATTTTTGCGGTTCCTCATCTATATTTACTTGTACCATAAATTTATGCTTTATCTTAATATGTTGTTTTTGATTGATTATATAATCACTAATTTTGAGAACTATTTTTTCCCTATCTAATGTTTGTATGCAATCAAATATCTCAAGCGCATTTTTCACTTTATTAGATTGAAGAGGACCAATTAAGTGCAAATTTACATTTTTAAAATCTTGCTTAAGCTTTGCCCATTTATGAAAAGCCTCTTGAACTTTATTTTCGCCAAATTCTCTGTGTCCAGCCTTTAAAAGCGGTAAGATTTTTTCAGGTGGAAATGTTTTTGAGACAGCAATAATGTTGGTTTTGCTTGTTATTTTTTTTTTTTTTTTAAATTCAGTTATTTCTTTTAAAATATTGTTATGCTTGTCAATTGTAGAACTCATAATAAAGAAATAAATGAAAAATTTGCCAAAAAGATGGTTTTTTTTTGACCCTACATTCGAAAAAAAAACATCATTACTATATAATATAAATAACAAAATAGGAATTATTTTTTATAAAAAAAGAATTTCTAACGATAATACATTTTTTAGTTCATTAAAGACTTATGTTGAGTTTTGTCGAAATAATAAAATATACTTTCTGGTATCATATTCACTCTATTGGGCTAGAAAGTATAAAGCAAATGGAATTTACATTTCAATTTTAAATAAAGATAACTCTTTAAATACAAGGTTATGCTTAAAAAAAATAAAAAATTTTCTCATTGCGACTTCAGTTCACAATGTGAAGGAAATGAATTTATCTAAAAAATATAAATTAAATTTTTTGTTTGTTTCTCCTGCATTCCGAACAAACAGTCATAAAGAACTTGAAGAACATGGAAGAATCAGGTTTATTAACTTGTGCAAATATTCAAATACCAGAGTGTTTGCTTTGGGGGGAGTGAACGAAGTAAATTTTAAGTTATTGAAGAATAAATATGTATCTGGATTTGGTGGAATTACAAATTTTTTGGTCTAATGGTTTGAGTTATGGATTCGTATGAACATAGTAAAATAGAAAAAAAATGGCAAAAATGTTGGGATAAATCTCAATTTTTTAAGGCAGATATACAAAAAAGAAAAAAAAAATTTTACATTTTGGAGATGTTTCCTTATCCGTCAGGAAAAATACACATGGGACATGTGCGAAATTATACACTTGGAGATGTAGTGGCAAGATTTTACAAAGCTAACAATTTTAATGTTTTGCATCCAATGGGCTGGGATTCCTTTGGAATGCCAGCCGAGAATGCTGCTATTGAAAATTCTACCAGCCCAAATGAGTGGACAAAAAAAAATATTGAGAATATGAAAAAACAATTAAAGCAGATGGGATTGGCAATTGACTGGAGCAAAGAAATTTCAACTTGCTCAGAGGATTATTACAAACATCAACAAAAATTGTTTATAGATTTCTATAAAAATGGATTGATTTATAAGAAAGATAGTTATGTAAACTGGGACCCTGTAGATCGAACTGTTCTCTCAAATGAACAGGTAATTGATGGTAGGGGCTGGAGATCAGGAGCTCGGGTCGAAAAGAAGAAGTTATCGCAATGGTTTTTCAAAATAACGGATTTTGCTAATGAATTGCTTCAAGATTTGAAAAGCCTGGACCTGTGGCCAGAAAAAGTCAAAATTATGCAAGAGAATTGGATTGGAAGATCAAACGGAGTAGAAATTACCTTTCACATTAACCTCAAAGATACCGATCATCTTCATATTGATAGACTTAATATATTCACAACAAAACCTGAGACTTTATTTGGAGCCTCTTTTGTGGCTTTGGCTGTGAATCATCCATTATCAGAAATTTTTGAAGATGATGAATTATTTGTTGAATTTAAAAAAAAATGTGAGGCTTTAGATACATCCGAAGAATCACAAGCAACAAATGAAAAATTAGGTTTTAAAACCAATTTATCCGTAAAACATCCTTTTATTAAAAATGTAACTCTTCCGATATTTTTTGCTAATTTTATTTTGATGGATTATGGTACAGGAGCAATATTTGGATGTCCTGCTCACGATAAACGAGATTTCGAATTTGCACAAAAATATAAACTCAAGATATTACCTATAGCTTCAAATCAATCAGAAAATGAAAGTATACCATATATTTACGAGAATGATGCAAAAATCGTGAACTCATCATTTTTAAATAATTTAAACATTCTACAAGGAAGAGAAAAAATTATTAAGAAATTAACTTCAACCAATCAGGGTAGGTTAAAAACTTCGTTTAGGCTGAGAGATTGGGGTATATCTAGACAAAGATATTGGGGTTGCCCAATTCCAATTATATATAGAGAGGATGGGAAGATATTAACTGTTGATGAAAAAGATTTACCAGTAATCTTAAATAAAGAAGAAAAATTTACTTCAAAGCATAGTCCTCTTGATAATCCAGACTGGAAGAAGACTAAATGCAATGTAACTGGTCTAAATGCTGAAAGAGAGACAGATACCTTAGATACTTTTTTTGATTCGTCTTGGTATTTCTTAAGATTTTGTTCTTCGGATAATAAAAAAGTTCCTTTTGATAAAAATGATATTGATTACTGGATGCCTGTAGACCAATATATCGGTGGAATTGAGCATGCAATTCTTCACTTACTGTACTCCCGTTTTTTCATGAGGGCTTTAAAAAAGTGTGGATATCAGATTCCAGATGAACCATTCAAAAAACTACTAACTCAAGGTATGGTTTGTCATGAAACATTCAAAGATTTAGCTGGTGAGTGGTTGGAACCTAATAAGATTGTAAAAAATAATAATAAATATACCACTAGAAACGGTAAGCCTGTTGTTGTAGGTAGATCAGAAAAAATGAGTAAATCAAAAAAAAATGTTATTAATCCGTCAAATATAATTGAAGAATACGGAGCAGATACTGCAAGACTTTTTATGATGTCTGACTCTCCGCCAGAAAAGGACCTTCAATGGTCTGCAGACGGAATTAAGTCGATTTGGAAATACTTGAATAAGATTTTTTTTCTGATTAAAAATAAAAATTTTAAATTCTTAGATATCAAATTAGCACTTGATAAGGACATAAATAAAGAACTATTTAAATCAATTCATTCTGTTATCTACAACTTTACTGAAGATATAAAGTCTTACAGATTCAATTCAGCTGTGGCAAAATTAAGAGAATACTCAAATGACTTGATTAAAAAAGATTCACAGTTCACAGAAATAGAGTTTAATTATTCCTGGTCTACTTATATCAGGCTAATGTATTTGTTTACACCACATTTTTCAGAGGAGATAGCAAGCATCGGAGGACTATCAGGCTCTCTGACGAAAATTTTGTGGCCTAAAGTTGATGAAAAATACTTATCAAAGGATAATGTTAAGTTAGTTATTCAGATCAATGGAAAGAAAAAACAATTAATTGAGGTTGGTTTTGATTCTGAAAAAGAGAAAGTTTTACAAGTAATAAAAGCAAAAAGTGATATTCTTCAAAATATAGAGATTAAAAAAACTATATTTGTAAAAAATAAAATTATAAATTTCGTAATTTAAATGAGAAACCATTTTCTTAATTTGTTTATTATTTCTTTTACTTTTACATGTGGCTTTAAACCAGTTTATAAAGAATCACAAAGTTTATTGAAGTATAATGTAGAAATAGTTGTAAAATCATCTGACGAACAAAAAAAAGAGACGGCACTTCTAAAAAATTTTCTTCAACAACGTTTTCAAACCCAATCATCTAAACCTTCGTCTTTGAAACTAGTTGCTGTTGTTAAAAAATCTGTTTTCAGTTTAGGACTGCAAAAAGATCTTTCAACCACAAAATATGGGATAAAGTATTATGTTGAGTTTGTTTTCTATGATAGAAAAGGTGTTATAACAAGGGGCTCCATTGAACGTCAGTCAAGTTATGATATAGGCGAGAGCCCATATTCAAACTTGGTAGCTAATGAAACAACTAGCAAAAACCTTCTTTTGAACTTAGCTGACGAAATCTCTCTTTTATCTTTATCTTTAAACAAACATAGGAAAATTTTCCCTTGATAGTAAATTATAATAAATTTTCAGAGAATTTTTCAAATTTTAATAGTTGCCGTTTTTTTCTTATTTATGGACCAAACTACGGGAAAGCTGAATTATTGGTTCAAAAAATAACAAATTATCTTCAAGAAAAAGAAAATTTTGGTAGGCGTATTTTAGTAACGAACGAAATAATATCTAAAAATAAAAATTTCCTAAGAGAAAAATTTTACTCAGAAGATTTGTTTGCCTCAAAGAGAATTATATACTGTTCATTAGAAAATCTAGAAATTTTATCATCACTCTTTGATTTTGAAAAAGTTAAAGATAAGAAAGAAACAGTCTTGATCATAAAGGCACCAGAACTTGATAAAAGAAATTATGTACGAAAGATATTTGAAAAAACCAAACAATTCTGTTCAATTCCTTGTTATGAAGATACAGAGTATGAAACTAAACAATTAATAAAAGGTTATTTAGAAAAAGAAAAAATAGATTTAAATGAAGATATTTTGACTTTTGTCTCAAGAACACTTGTAGGCGATAGAAATAGTCTTAAAAACGAATTAAAAAAAATTGTACTTTTTTATAAAATTGAAAAAAAAGCCACCCTAGAACAAATAAAGAAAATATTAAGTTCTCAAGCGCTTCTTAAAATAGACGACTTTGTATACGAAATCTTTTCCGGTAAAAAAGATTTCTCAGAAAAAATGCATGACAATTTAGTTAAAACCGGAATTTCAAACATCCAAATTTTAAATGCAATATCTAGACATTTACTTATGTTACTAAGTTTTAAAGAAAATTTATTGGTTCTAAAATGTCATGAAGAGGCAATAAATAAGCTAAAGCCTCCAGTTTTTTTTAAAAATAAAGATAAATTTAAGAATCAAGCCAAGGTATGGTCTAAGCAAAGGCTTTGCAGAACAATTGAAAAAATATATTTGTTTGAAAGAAAAATTAAATCTGAACCAAATAACTCAGAATTGCAAATTAAGTTTATGATATTTTCGCTCGCAAAAACCTCAAGAACACTTGTCAGGTTATTTAGGCCTCCATTTTAATTTATCTATTATTGGTTCGAGTTGGTCTAAGCTATCATAAAAAATTGAAAGGGAACCTTTATTTTTAAGATTATTTTTAATTATTACTCTAAGACCAAGTAATGTAGTTAATTCTTTTTGAAGCGCAACTATATTTGGGTCCTCATAATTGGACTTTTCAAATGTAATTTTCTTGTTTTTCAGGCGTCTAACTAAATTCTCTGTGACCCTAACACTCAAATCTTTTTCTATGATTTCGTCCATAATTTCCAAGGCTTGATCCTCTGATAAAGTCATTATAGTCCTTACATGTGCATAACCTATCTTTCCATTTATTAAATAATCTTTTATTTTTGTTGGAATAGTCAATAACCTCAAAAGATTGGCGATGTGACTTCTGCTTTTTCCGAGGTGATTAGATAATTTTTCTTGCGTATACGAAAATTTATTCATTAGCAATCGATAACCTTCAGCTTCTTCTACAACATTTAAATCACTTCTTTGGAGATTTTCAACTAACGCGACCCCTAAAGCTGTCTCATCATCAAAATTTCTGACTATTACTGGTACTTGGTGCAAATTTGCTATTTGAGCAGCTCTCCACCTTCTCTCGCCTGCAATGATCTCGTACATTTTCTCATTTTTGGAAGGTCTTACAAGAATTGGCTGAAGTATTCCATTTTGCTTTATAGAGCTAGCAAGCTCTTCAATCTCCATGTTGTTGAAATTCTTCCTTGGTTGAAACATTCCCGGTATTAGTAAATGAGTTTCTATTTGAGTCTGGTTACTTGTACTATTTACCTGGAGTTCAAACTTTTTAATATTTTTTTTTAGACCTCCTGGCTGGATTTTTTTTGGTGGCCTTCCCGTTTTTCTAACCAATGAGGCTAAAGCTTCGTCTTTAACCAAAAGCGAGGATAATCCCATGCCTAATTTTCGTTTTATTTTATTTTCTTTTTTTTTCATATATAAATTTCTAATTTATTTTAACTGTTTTTTTTTTGGGGTTGCCAAAACTTCCTCTGTCTAAAACTTCAGCAGCTAAATTTAAATATGCCTCAGAACCTAAGCATTTATGATCATATAATAACACTGGCTTTCCATGGGACGGAGATTCAGAAATTTTAATATTTCTTGGTATAATTGTTTTGTAAACAATTGAACCCATAACCTCTCGAACATCCTCTTCTACTTGAAAACTGAGTTTGTTTCTAGAATCATACATAGTTAATAATATACCATCGAGATTTAAATTAGTATTAAAATTTTCTTTTACTTTTTTAATTACTCTCAAAATCTGACTCAGCCCCTCTAGGGCATAAAATTCACATTGCAAAGGAACTAAAACTCTATCTGACGCTACAAGTGCATTTGTGGTTAAAAAACCAAGACCAGGGGGACAGTCAATAATAATAGCATCATATTTAGATGGAAGGCTTTCTATTGACCTTCTTAGTAATTGTTCTCTTTGATCAACATTTAATATTTCATGCTCTATGTTTGATAATTCTACTCTAGAGGGTATTATTCCTAATCCAGACACTTCAGTTGGCCTAATTGTTTCTAGTATATCAATTTTTTGAGAAAGCATTTCATAAGAACCTGGGTCTCTCTGTTTAGAGGATATAGCTAAGCCAGTGCTTGCATTACCTTGTGGATCAAGATCAACTATTAAACAAGATTTTCCGCTTACTGTTAAAGCAGTTGCCAAGTTTACTGCCGTTGTCGTTTTCCCAACTCCACCTTTTTGATTGCAAACTGATAATACTGTTCTCATAATTAAAGTTAACTTCTTTCAAGGTTTGTAAAAACCAAAATCACACCATCTGATTTAGAAACCGACATTTCATTTTTAACAACAAAGATTTTGAATTTCCAGCACTTTTTTAAACTTTTAATTTCAGCTTTCCATTTTTTTCCCTTTAAAAACATTAAAGTAGTGTCTTTTTTACAAAGCGGGAAGGATATGTCTATTAATTTGTTTAAATTTGCAACTGCTCTTGATACAATAAGATCAAATTTTTTTTCAATTGCCTCTGCTCTTGAGTAGATAATTTCTACATTTAAATTGAGTTTATCTCTTAGTAACTTTAAAAACCTAATTTTTTTTATGTTTGAATCAACCACAGAAAATTTTAGATTATATTTATTTTGTAATAGTATAGAAAGTACTATTCCAGGGAATCCAGCTCCTGTGCCCACATCTACAAGATTAAAAGGAGTTGACAATCTACTCCTTTTAATCCAATTGTTAATAGGTTCATATAATCGTGCTGAATCAAGAAAATGCCTTGACCAAATATCATTTAAAGTTCCGGGACCTATTAAATTTACATTAGTTTGGTAATTTGTTAATATCTGCAAGTATGTCTGAAAAATGTTCATTGTTTCATGTGAAACATTTGTATATTCTTTAAACAGCTTTTTTTGAAGTTCAAGCATCATCTTGATTTCTTTACATATCTTAACAATAATGCAGCTGCAGCAGGCGTCATTCCGGGCATCCTTTCGGCTTCTGCCATGTTTTTTGGTTTATATTTTTGGATGATTTCCTTAATTTCATTAGAAATTCCAGCACATTGTTTAATATCCAATTCTTTATTTATTTCCAGTTTTGATTCTTCTCTTAGAGTATTAATCTCAACCATTTGTCGTTTTATATATTTTTCGTAAGAAGCCTTAATTCTCAATTGTTCTTTTTCTTCTTTTTTTACTTCTAAATATTTTATTTGAGGCCAAATTTTTTGTAGATTTGCCCATTTTGCCCCATTGTAGCCAAGAACATCGTAGGCTGTTCTGATTTTCCCATCTTGATTTATTTTAATTCCTCCTTGTGAAATTTGTTTTGGAGAAGCCTTAAGTTCTTTAAGTGTCTTTTGCGTATTCGCAAGCGCTTTTTTTTTCTTAAGCCAGATTTTTTTTCTTTTGTTACAAGCTAAACCGAGAGCAATTGATTTGTCAGTTAACCTTTCATCAGCATTATCTGCTCTTAGCAGAAGTCTATACTCAGCTCTAGAAGTAAACATTCGGTAAGGCTCTTCCAAACCACCTTTCATTATATCATTTGTAAGAACCCCTAGATATGCATTTGTTCTACTTAAAACAAAATTAGACATTCCTCTTGCTCTGTTTGCTGCGTTTATTCCTGACAATAGACCTTGGGCTGCAGCTTCTTCATATCCTGTAGTCCCATTAATTTGTCCTGCTAAAAATAATCCCTCAATATTTTTTGATTCATAGTTTTCTTTTAATTCTATAGTATCTATTATGTTATACTCTATTGCATACCCATATTTGCTAATTTGAACATTTTCTAGTCCAGGAATAAGTCTTAAAAATTTTCTTTGTATATTCTTTGGCAAAGCAGTTGATACTCCGTTAGGGTAAGTAATTTCATTGGAAATAGTCTCGGGTTCTAAAAAAATTTGGTGTGAATCTTTTTCAGAAAACCTTTGTACTTTGTCTTCAATAGATGGACAATATCTTGGACCTTTTGTTTTAATTGCACCATTGTACATTGGTGATAAAGAAATGTTTTCATGTATGAGCTTATGCACATTGTGGTTAGTTCTTGTTATATAGCAAGGAATTTGCTCAACTTTGATAGATTTATTTAGAAATGAGAACGGCAATGGAACTTCATCTCCGTTTTGAATAGTACACTTTTTAAAGTTAATACTTTTTGAAATTAATCGAGGAGGAGTTCCGGTTTTCAATCTCTTAATCTTAAAGTTATTTTCTTTAAAAAAGTAAGCAAGTTTGGTTGAAGGCTTGCTGCCTAATCTTCCCGCACTCCAATTTTCACTCCCGCAGTGGATTAGACCATTTAAGAAAGTGCCGGTAGTGATTATAACGGATTTACAACAGAGCCGTAAGTTGCTCAAAAGCTCGATCGAAGAAACACTTTTTTTACCTCGAGTATCTAGATTAATTCCCGTAACCTCATCTTCAAAAATTTCTATTTTTTCTTTTTCTATTAATGTTCTTACTGCATCTCTGTATTTGTCACGATCTATCTGTGCTCTTGGACCTCTAACAGCCTCTCCTTTTGTTTGATTTAGAACTCTAAATTGAATTCCGGACATGTCTGAGGCAATAGCGATTAAGCCACCTAGCGCATCTATTTCTTTGATTAAGTGGCCTTTTCCGAGCCCTCCCATTGCTGGGTTACAGGACATTTTACCCAAATCATTTTTAGAGAAAGTAACTAATGCTGTCTTTGCACCAATTCTTGACGCAACAAAAGCTGCCTCAGTTCCAGCATGCCCAGCTCCAACGACTATTACATCAAAGTATTTTTGTTTCACGTGAAACATATTATTTTCCTATACAAAATTTATTAAAAATTATTTCTAATTTTTTTTCTGAGTCAATTCTCTCAGTTATTTTTTCCAGCTCATTCAATGCAAGCCGTACTTCTTCGGATAAAAGCTCTATTTTAGAAAAAAGAGTACACGCAACTTCTAAAAAGCTCAAGGATTTCTTTAAATGTTCTAGTTGCCTTAATTCTGTGAAAAAAAATTCTTGCTCAGTGATATTATGTTTTTCAAGTAGAATTTCTTTTATCAGGTTAATAATTTTAGTGTATGTTTTATTGCTTTTGTCTTTAAGATTAAGGGAAATCTCGATATTTGGAATTTTTTTTAATTCTGGAATTTCTTTCTCCCATCTTTTTTTCTGCATTTTATATAAATCTATATCTGATTTGTTATATACTAAAATAACCTTCTTTTTGATCAAATCCTTCCTTATTTTTTGAATAAAGCTAATATTCTCAATAGTAAGCGCATCTGGAGATAAAACCATAATAATTTTATTAGTAGATAAAAATTTTTCGTTTGTTTTTTTAATTCCAAGCATTTCAATTTCTTCATTAGAAACTCTAACTCCTGCAGAGTCTGTAATATTTACCTTTTTTCCAAATAAATGAATATTGGAATCAACCTGATCTCTGGTTGTTCCAGGAATTTTGCTCACAATAGACTTGTTTTCTTTAATTAAAAAGTTAAAGAATGTAGATTTTCCAACATTTGGAGGCCCAATGATCAATAACCTCGACCCAGAAAAAATTTTTGATATAATTTCAGATTGCATTATCGCTTGTTTTATTTCTTCTTTTAATTCAGTGATATTTATAAAAATATTTGTGTCTGAAATTGAACTGTCTTCTTGATAGAATTCTATCTGAGCATCTATCATTGAAGAAATCTCAATCAATTTATTTCTCCAATCCATGCAGACTTTGAAATGTGTGCCAAAAGATTGAGATATACTCACTTTTCTCTGTAGCTCAGTTTCTGACCTAATTAGATTGTAAGTTCCTTCTGCTTCCAATATATTAATTTTGTTATTTAAATAAGCTCTTTTGCTAAATTCACCGGGCTCTGCTGCTCTTAAATTTTGAAAATTATTTAATGTTTTTAAAATCTTTTTTATGACAGCAATACTTCCATGAACATGAAACTCTAGCATATCTTCTCCAGTAAATGTTTTTGGTGCTTTAAAAAAAATTACTAAACCTTTGTCTATGATTTTTGAATCAAAATCTAAAATCTCTTTGTAAAAAGCAAACCTTGGTTTTGTAATTTTAGTTTTACAAAGGCGATTAAGAACCAACTTACAATCTGAACCAGACATTCTTATTACCGAAACCCCCGAAATTCCATATGGAGAGGAGAGCGCAAAAATTGTTTCATTTGTCATGTTAGTTCACTTTTTTTCCAAATGGTACTTTCGATGGATCTATTATTTGAAAAATTTTTTGGTTAATATCTATATTCAGTGATAGATTTTTTAAAAAGATTTCAGTTTTAAGTCCTGATTGGTCCTTTATGATCCATTTTTTTAAAATTAGTGGTTTTTCTTCAAAAATTATTCTTAGGCTTTCTTTCCCTTTTTTTTTCTTTTCTCCTAGCTCAATTTCAATAATGCTATTTGAATTTTGGTAGTCAAGGATTTCATAATCTTCAATCAAAAAATCTTCAGATATAAGCATCTTTATTGGTAATTCTGAAATTTTATAAATGTTTATATAGGGTACTTTTTTGTTTATGTGAGCTAGTTTTCTATTATCACTAATGATCAAGTTGGGGTTTGGGTCCTTATATTCAATCCTAAGTTTTCCTGGTTTTTCAATGTAAATTACTCCAGAATTAACATCTCCGTTAGCATTAATTTGAGTAAACTCTGATGAGAACGATTTTACATTCGATAAGTAATTAGTAATTTTTTCAATACTAGAAATTTTATTGAAGCTACATAAGAGCAAACATAAAAATACTATTAAAATTTTTTTAAATTTCCCTGCCAACTAAAACTTCCCTTCTTCCAACATGGTTTGCAGGACTGACAATTCCTTCAGACTCCATTTTTTCTATAATTCTTGCAGCTCTGTTATAACCTATTTGTAGATGTCTTTGAATAAAGCTTGTTGATGCTTTTCTCTCCCTACAAATTAATGAAACCGCTTTATTGTAGAGCTCATCTCCCTTCTCGAGTTCAAGTGCAAAAAAAGAATCACTTTCTTCTTCATTGGTAATTGCCTCAAGGTATTCAGGTTCTCCCTGCCCCTTGACATGAGCAACAACAGATTCAACTTCGAATGTCTTTACAAATGGTCCGTGCACACGTTTTAACCTTTCTCCAGTCATTGTTATAAGCAAGTCACCTTTCCCAAGTAACTGTTCACTTCCTTGCTCTCCAAGGATAGTTCTACTATCAATTTTAGATGTTACCTGGTAACTTATTCTTGAGGGAAAATTTGATTTGATTGTACCAGTAATCACATCTACAGATGGTCTTTGAGTCGCAACAATTAAATGAATTCCTGCCGCTCTTGCCATTTGGGACAATCTTTGAATTGCGGCTTCTATTTCTTTACCTGATGTAATCATTAGATCAGCCAATTCGTCGACAACCACAACTATTTTAGGAAATACTCTAAAATCTATTGTTTTTTTCTCGGTAACAGGCTTTCCCGTTTCAGCGTCGAAGCCAACTTGAATCTCTTTTTGAATTATTTCTCCCCTTTCAAGAATTTTTTTTACTTTAACATTATAGGTTTCGATTTCCCTCACCCCTATCTGAGTCATTAATTGATACCTTTGTTCCATCTCTTTTACAACCCATTTAAGAGCAGTAACTGCTTTTTTTGGATCAGTTACCACCTCAGTTAATAAATGAGGTATATCTTGGTAAATTGATAATTCTAACATTTTCGGATCTATTAAAATTAATCGACAATCTTCAGGTGTACATTTGTATAGAAGCGATAGAATCATTGCATTTATTCCTACAGATTTACCAGAGCCGGTCGTGCCAGCTACAAGTAAATGAGGCATTTTAGCTAAATCAACAATTACAGGATGACCCAAAATATCTTTTCCAAGAACTAAGGGGAGGCTATATGTTGTTTTTTTAAAATATTCATTATCTAAGAGTTCTCTTAAGAAAACTATCTCCCTTTGATTATTTGGAATTTCAATGCCTATCCCGTCTTTGCCGGAAATTGCAGAGATTCTTGCAGAAACAGCACCCATAGACCTGGCTATATCATTTGATAATCCAATAACAGTGGCAGTTTTTGTTCCTGGAGCTGGAGAGAGTTCGTATAGTGTAACAATAGGTCCCTGCTTTACAGAAGTAATACTACCTCGAATATTAAAATCATTTAAAATATTCGAAAGCATTGATGTATTTTTTTTGGTATTTTTATAATTTTCTGATTCTAGATTATTCTGATTGGTTGGAATTTCTAAATAATCCAAATTTGGAAAATTGTAATTATTGGAATTGCCTGATTTTGAGATGACTAGGACCTTTTTTCTTGAACTTTTAATATAATTATTTTTAGTAAGTACTTTTTTTAGGCTAAAATGTTTTTTAAACTTAAAGAAAAATAAAAATACTTTTAAAAATAATTTAAGTAGATGATAAATTTTAAGAGATAAATTTTTGTAAAAATAAAAGTTTAGATTTAAGCCGATTAAGAATAGTACTGTAAAGAGAATACTCAGAAAAATAAGAGAGTATGGTTCAAATAAATCCTTAAAATAGAAATTGTACAGTTTGTTTAGACCAAGTCCTACAAAACCTGAAATACCATATGGAAAATATTCAGTAGATGCGGCGTAAACATTACTCAATAAGAAACATAATATCACAATGCTAAATGGAGCCACACAGGGTGCAAACCAGTCAATTGCTTTATTACTTAAAAATAATTTCACACTCCAGGAAAAAAAAAAGATAACTATTAGAAAAGATGAAATTCCAAAGGTTCTAATTAAAATATCGGAAGAATATGAGCCTATAGAATTTAAAAAATTTTGTTGTTGTGTTTTTGAGGAATCATTATTAAAGAAAGAATTATCGTTCTGGTCATAGGAAAATAATATTAAAAAAAGAATTGTTCCAATGATTAAAAAAAAAATGCTTGTTAGAAGATTTTTAATATTTAATTCTTTTAATTTCATAATCTATTATCATTTATATAATAACCGAATCAACACTAAATTAACATGAATTAATTATGAAACAGAAAAAAGTACATTATCAAATTTGTCTTGTAGGTTCGGGACTAATAGGTCTTGTTATGGCTTTGATGCTAACCAAAACTAATTTAAAAGTATTGTTGATTGATAAGACAAGAATTCTTGATAAGAAAAAAAAACTTGCGGACACCAGGACCACTGCTATTTCTCAAGGTACAAAAAGAATATTTGATATTTTTGGATTATGGAAAAAACTTGAAGTTGATTGTCAACCTATTGAAAAAATATGCGTTCATGATGAAATGAGTGTTTCCTTAGAATTCGACTCAAATGCAGCAGAAGAAGGACCGCTAGGTTATATCATAGAAAATAATATTCTTAAAAAATATATTTTAGAAAAAGTTTTAACCAGCCGAAACATTGATATTCTTGAAAACACTGAAGTAAAAGATTTAAACTTTGAAAAAGAACCAAATATTGTCGAAATTATTACAGACAAACAGATAATTAAAAGTGGACTGATAATTGGGTGTGATGGCAGATATTCACGAACTCGTTATTTTTCTGATCTAAAAACTTTTGAATATAAATATTCTCAAAAAGCATATACCTTCAATATCTCTCATGAGAAACATCACTACGGTTTGGCATTAGAGCGTTTTTTCCCCGAGGGGCCTCTTGCAATTTTACCAATGAAAAGCTCAAAAAGAAATTCTTTTAATTCCTCAGTAGTTTGGACTGTAGATGAAGAATTGGGGGACTTTTCTAAATTATCCATGAGTGAATTTAAATCAGAATTTCAACGAAGATATGCGAATTTTTTTGGCAAAGCATTCATAATCTCTCAACCAAAAGTATATCCTTTAAATGTAATATATAGTTATAAATGCTTTAGAGAAAATTTTGTTTTAGTTGGTGACGCATCTCAAGCAATTCATCCAATAGCTGGTCAAGGATTCAATCTTGGAGTAAGAGATTGTGATATTCTATTGAAAAACATAAATCATTCTTTAAAAACAGGTAAAGAAATAGGTTCTGTTGAAATGCTTTCGAAATTTTCAAATCGAAGATTGGTCGATAGAAAATTATTTATCAATGCTACGCACAATCTAAATCTTTTTTTTTCAAATAATAATGTGTTCTTAAAGAAATTTAGAAAATTCGGTATCAGTCTCTTAAACAATTTTGGTTTTATCAAAAAACAATTGATGATGATAGCAATGGGATTAAAATAGCTAGCTATTTTTTGGAAATTTCTAAGATATAATCCCAGCTGAATATACCTGTATTGTGACCATCACTAAAAATTATTCTTAAAGCGTAGTTTCCAACCTTTTCAACCATTTCAATTTTAACATTTGTAAATTTTTGAGCATTTGGCTTAATAGAACTATTTTTATTTTCAGCAGAGGGGCTAGCAGCTCTTAAAAAACTTCCATTAAGTATTAAACATATTCCATTTTGGTAATAAAATTGTAGCTGATTTTTAGATTTTATAAGTTTAACTTTGTCAGGTATCATAGCTTAAATTTATGAGAGCGATTTGGATTGATAAGATTTATTTTCGCTAATGCTCATGTCAAGTAGTGAGATCAATACATCTAATCTGTCTTCTATTGTCAAAGCCTCTAATAAAGCTTGTTTCTCGATGCTAGTAAATGGACATCCCATTGATATTGAGTTTAGCAAGTCTTCATCATTTGAAGCTTCAATTGCTTGCCAATCAGCTTTGATGTTTATCTTTTTAAGGTAAAGCTTGAGTTTTTCTTCAAATCTTAACCTTTTATCTGATAATGAAATCTTATTTTCTTTTAAATCGTCTTTATAATTTTTCCATTCAACTGTTGCTGTCCTGAATCCATTGATAAGCTTTTGTTCTTTCTTCACTGAGAATCTTGAAATACCTTTTAAAACTATTTCATATCTATTATCGTTAGTTTGATTGAAAGCAGTTATTTGCCCTGCACAACCAATATTATGGATTTTTGGTTGCTCATTCTGTTTAGGTAAATCATCTAAAGGTTGTATCATTCCAATTAATCTATCCTTTAGTAATGAATAATCAAACATATGCAGATACCTATTCTCAAACAAATTCAACGGAAGGTTGGATTTAGGCAATAGCAAACAGTTTCTCAATGGAAAAATGGGAATAGTATTAGGTAAATCATCCAATTTTTTTTCAAAGCTGTAATTTTTAAACATTTTTAAACTAAAATTTAATTTTATATAATAAATAGAGTTTTTTTTTCAAATATTAAAGTTTTTTTGTAAATATTGAAAATAAAATTTTTTAATATATATTTAACGACATGCGGGAATAGCTCAGTGGTAGAGCATCACGTTGCCAACGTGAGGGTCGCGAGTTCGAATCTCGTTTCCCGCTCCATTGATTTTCTTGTTGTAAAAAAGATAATTACTCTTGAAATTTTTAACTTAACTTTTTCTTATAAACTTTATTGAAAAATGCTAACTTAAGTAATGCTTATTTTTTCAAAAATACTAAAACACGAATATTACGATAAACTTTTTCTATCTTTTTTTTTTGTATCAATAGCAAAGTTAATCTCTTTTATAAAAGAAATCGTTTTGGCAAGAGAGTATGGAACTAATTTTGAGCTAGAGAGTTTTCTTTTTCTCTTTAATGTTTTAAATTTAATCGGGGGAATTTTTTTATATTCTATTACCTTTTATATTGTACCCATCCTTCAAAAAAAGAAAACTAACGACTCCTTAGTATTTAAAAAGCAGATCTTAGTCTTTTTTTTTAAGATCGGTTCTTTTTTATCATTTATTTTATTTTTTTTATATTTTTTTGGTTTGGAAAATAATCTTTTTAGTCTGAACTCTGATGTATTGCAAATTTGTCAGGAGAATTTTTATTATTTTATCTACATTTTTCCCTTTTGGATTTTAACTTTTGTTTTGACTTCTTTTTTAATTAGCAAGGAGAATCAGATTGGTTCATTTTTTGAATCATTTCCGAGTTTGGTAACTTTAATTCTTTTGATATTTTTTGCTAGTGATTTCAACACATTGATGATTGGTCTGATCGTCGGAATAATTATTCAATTATTTTTTTTATTCATTCAAAATAAAGAAAATTTCATATTTATTGAAGTAAAAAATTTAAATTCAAATAGTTTCTCTTACAAAGCAATTTATCTTATTATCTTTATTCAACTACTTATGGGGACTCATTATTTAGTTGATCATTTCATTGTAGCTTCATTATCCGACTCAGCTTTAGCCGAATATAATTATGCATACAAAACATTCTCCTTTTTTGTATCATTTGGAACACTTGTCATTTCAAGAACTTTATTACCAATTTTTTCAAATGTGAAAAGTAAGTTCAATAATTTTAAGTCTTTATTAAAACAAACAGAGATGTGTTTTTTCATATTCGCAATAATTTCTATTCCATTATTTTTTTTTGCTAAAGAGGTTATTTCCTTTATTTTTGAAAGAGGCTTGTTTACTAGAGATGATACAATTAATGTTACAAAAATTTTTGAGATATATATTTTAATTTTACCTTTTTTCATGAGTTACATTTTAATGATCACATTTCTTTATGCTCAAAAAATATATAGAACCATCATAATTTTTTGTCTGATATTTCTAACTATCAAAATTTTAATTTTGTATATGTTTTTTATAGAAAGTAAAATTATAATACTTCCTATTAGTTCTCTAGTTGCTAGTCTTTCTGGTTTTTTATACTTATATTTTAATTTTATAAATCGAGAAAAAAAATTATAAAAGCTCATTATAGGTTATACTAGTTAAGATGAATAAGATTAATTCTTGGTATTTATTTGATTTTGGATTATCAAGTTATCCAACATTAATATTAACATTTTTCTATGGTTCTTATTTTGTTAATCACATTGCTATTGATTCAACTGTTGGCTCATACTACTGGGGGTTTACTTTGTCAGCCAGCGGGTTTTTGACTATAATTTTTTTTTCAGTAATATTTTTTTTTATTAAAGTAAGTAAGATAAAAAATAGTTTTTTTTATTTTTCATTTTTTATTTTAATATTAAGTTCATTTTTTTTATGTTTTTTTGACAGGAGTATTTCATTAATAATTCCACTACTTTTTGTATCTATTTCTTTTGTATTCTTCGAAATCTTGACATTATTTTATAATTTTACTCTTACTAAAGTTTCTAATAGAAGAAATATTGGAAGTGTATCAAATAAAGGATGGTCTTTAGGTTATTTAGGTGGTTTGATTTCTCTGGGATTTGTTATATTTATAATAGAGTTTGTTCCTATTTATTTTTCTATGGATGACCCTTCAAGTGTCTTGCTTTCAGTTGGACCGATCGTTTCAATTTGGATCTTAATTTTTTGTTATCCACTTATTTTCAATTTTAAATCTGAGACATTTAGTATTTTTAAAAAACAACAAATTAATTTTTACATTTTAAAAAATAGAGATTTTAAGAATTTTGTTATTTCATATTTAATTTACAATTGTGGAGTCGTCAGCCTATTCTATTTTGCTGGGGTCTATGCTTCAAATATACATAATTTTAAAGAGACCGATATCTTATTTTTAGGCATCTTAATAAATTTCTTCGGAATATTTGGATGTATTTGTTTTTCTTTAATAGATGATAGGGTAGGTTCATTTAAAAGTATTTTAATGTGTTTATTATTTCTTTTTACCTTAACTACATTGATGTTTATAAATGATTCTAAGACTATTTTTTGGTTCGCTGCTTTATTAATCGGTTTTTTTATTGGTCCAATTCAAGCATCTAGTAGATCTTTTCTATCAAACTTAATTAAAAGTAAAGAGCAGATGAGTATTTTCGCCATATATTCAATTTTGGGAAATATTTGTTCACTGATTGGTCCTTTTTTTATAAGTCAGGTTATTTTCATTTCAGGTTCGCTTAAATTTGGATTATTTGTTATCCCTTGCTATTTTTTTCTTGGAATAATATCAATGTATTTTTTATTAATGTTTGAAATGCCTGATTCCAGAAAAAACTAAACTAATTTTATTCTTTTTTGCTTCTAAAATAACCATTTCATCATTAATTGAACCACCTGGTTGTATGATTGAAGAAATACTGTTTTTGACACATAGCTTAATAATATCTGGAAAAGGAAAAAAGCCATCTGATGCTAAGACGACCTTGCGTTTTTTGCTAAAATTAGCCTTTAAATTCTTAATTGCAATTTTGGCCGAACCAATTCTGTTAGATTGTCCAACACCTATTCCTAAAGTAGACTGATTTTTTGCTATCACTATTGCATTAGAAGTAACATGTTTAGCAACAATATTAGCAAAGATTAGGTCCTCCATTTGACTTTTTGAAGGTTTAATGTGAGTTTTGAATATTAGATCCGTATTTTTTAAAATTTTGTTGTCTTTATCTTGCATCAATAAATAATTATTAGTGGTTTTAATCATATATCTGGGTTTAAATAATTTAAAATTACAAATAATTAAAATTAAATTTTTGTTTTTACTCATAAGAAGTTTTTTGGCCTCAGCTGAAAAAGAAGGAGCAATTACTATCTCAACAAAATTTTTCAAGATTATCTTTGCTGTTTTGCATGTCACTTCGTTGTTGAATGCAATTACACCTCCAAACGCACTTATTGGATCACATTGTAAAGCGCTAAGATAAGCTTCGTTTTGTTGATTTTTGATCGACACACCACATGGATTTCCGTGCTTTAATATTACACAGCTTTTTTTTTTATTAAGTTCATTTACAAGAGAAACTGAACTTTCTATGTCTACAATATTGTTGTAAGATAAATCTTTACCACATATTTTATTATAAGGGTCTTTGCCCCATTGAAATAAAGTAGACTTCTGATGAGGATTTTCACCATATCTTAACTCTTTAATTTTTTTAAGAGGTAAGCTTGACGTATTTAAAAAATCTCTTTTTCCCTTTTCTAGAAACCAATTAGAAATCTTAGATTCATAAAATGAAGAAATCATAAAAGCATCAATTGCAAATTTTTTACGCAATTGTAATGTAGTCCCTAGTTTTTTTTTGTAGTTTCTGACAAATCTTTGGTATTGATTTGGATCAGATAAGATTGTTACATTTTGAAAATTTTTTGCTGCTGCTCGGATCATAGTAGATCCCCCAATATCTATTTTCTCAATGCAATCTTCAAATTTTTTTTTATTATTATTGATTGTTTCTTCAAATGGATACAAATTTACAACCACCAAATCAAAAAATATTAGATTAAGTGTTTTTAATTCTTTTCTATCTTTATTATTTGTTTTTCTGCCAAGAATACCCGAATGAATAGCTGGATGAAGAGTCTTTACTCGACCATCTAAAATTTCGTTAAATCCAGTAAATTTTGAAATTTCGATTAGATTGAGTTGAGAATTTAATGACTTTAGGTATTTAAGGCTGCCTCCTGTAGAAAAAATATTTATTTTAAATTCAAGAAAAAATGGTATTAATTTTTCCAGATTGTATTTATTAGATACAGAGACTATAGCATTATTAATAGAAATTATATTATCCATTTTTTTTGAATTCTGGTAAATTTTTTTTCATTAAATTTAATACTTTAGGATAATTATTTTTGTTTACACATTCAATCATCTCTTCAATATTTATCTTTTCAAGCGGAAAAAGTTTTGAATTTGTTTGGAGTATACTGGAAATTTCGGTTTTTTCTATAATTTCTTCTTTGTAGAATAGTTGTTCATTTAATTTTTCACCCTTTCTGAGTTTTGTATATTGTATTTTGATTTTGTGTTTATTTGAGTGTGTTGACAATTTAATCATTTTATGAGCGAGTTCTTTTATTTTAATTGGTTCCCCCATTTCAAGAATACTAATTACGCCGTTACTTTTTGCTTTTATTTGAGAGGAAATTAATACTAATTCCACAGCCTCACGAATAGTCATAAAATATCTTGAGACATTTGGATGTGTAATTGTAATTGGTCCTCCATATTCGATTTGTCTCTCAAATAATGGCACGACTGAACCCGTTGAACCCAAAACATTCCCAAATCTAACAATGTTAAAATTTGTTTTGGCATTTTTACTAATCATTTGCAGATATTTTTCACACAATCTCTTAGTTGCCCCCATAATATTACTCGGATTTACTGCTTTATCAGTAGAAATAAAAACCATTTTGGGTACAGTTTTTTCAACACATAATTTTGCCAAATTAATTGTACCTAAGAAATTTGTTTTAAAGGCTTCTAAGGGATCATCTTCTACGAAAGTAATATGCTTTAGTGCAGCCGTATGAAAAATTATATCAGGTTTTTCTGATGAAATAACTTTTTTTAATTTTTTAAAATCTCTAACATCACCTATTATACTTTTAAATTTTGTTTCAGAAATTTTTCGTGAGATCTTATACAAACTATATTCGCTTTGTTCATATAAAATTAAAAACTTAGGATTTAGTTTCGAAATTTGAATTGATAATTCGGTTCCAATACTTCCACCCGCTCCAGTGACTAGCACTCTCTTGTTCTTTAGATTATTGAGAAGTAAGGAATTATGAATTTTTTGCTGTCTGCCAAGAACATCCTCTATTTCAATGGGTTGTGTGTCAAATCTGTTTTTTGTTTTAATGGTTAAATCAGTCATCTTTGGTAATTGTCCAATTGCTAATCCGTTTCTTTTGGCAAATATAAAAAGGGATTCAACATAATTTTCTTTTAAATTTTGGTCGGTAATTATTATTCTTTGGGGTTTTAATGCCTTTTTAGCACTGTAGAACTCCAAAACTTTTTCAAGTTCGTTAATTTTTCCTACTATACGAACTCCATGAATATTTCTTCCTATAGATTTGCTTTTTAATCCTATGATTCCGATTACAGTGAATGGTGACTCCACTTCATTATTTGAAGCCCTAATAAATAATTCAGTAGTCGAGTTTTCACCAACAATAATTACAGGAATTTTTGCTTCTTTTTCTTGAGATTTAAAATTTTCTATCCTATTTTTAATTAATCTGTACAAAATTCTAGGTCCTGAGACTCCTAACAAAGAAACCATAAATAATAATATTGGAAATGAACGAGGAATATTTTCTAATCTTACAGTAAGAAATAAAATAGCTAGAATGGAAAGACATGAAATTATCAAACTTTTAATAATTGATAGAAATTCTTCAATAGATGCATACCTCCATATTCCCCTATACAAATTAAATTTACCTAATAAAAAAATATTTGAAGTAGCAAATATAAGAATATATTCCCATAAGAAGATAATTAACGAAAAACTAAGTTCTTCTAGCCGTAACCATAATGCTGCGAAAAAAGCAAAGCTTAAGATTAAAAAATCATGGACAATTGTAAGTAAAACTTTTTTGTTTTTGAAAATCATTTTTTATCCTTTTTTAGCCAATACATTACACCAGCAATGGTAACAAACGATAAAAAAATACCGATTTCGGGCGATTTTAAATACAATAACATATACAAAACTAATAAAATATTCACAATCGAAATCTTTTTAAGAACCTCTCCATGCTCAAATCCAAGCCTAATTTTATTTTGATAAAAGTGCTCACTGTGAGCCTTTAGTATATTTTTCCTTTTAAATAATCTCAATAGAAGAGTAATTGTTGCATCTGATATATGAAATAAAATTAGTAATATTAAGGGAAAAAAATTATTATTTTCTATGAAATTATAAATTATTATTGATGCAATTAGAAAACCTATGGGAATTGAACCAACATCACCAAGAAATAACTTAGCAGGCGGTTTGTTCCAGATGAAAAAAGCAATTGAAGCTGAGAGCATAATTAGTCCTATATATGTTTCATTTGAAGATATATGACCTAAAATTGATAAGATAATCATTCCTATTGAAAAGGTTGAAACTTGACAAGATGTTAACCCATCCATTCCATCCATAAAATTGAATAGATTAACAAGCCATAACCAGATAATAGTTAAAAAGGATTTTAAAATTAATTCAATAAAAAATTGATCCTTTATAATATATTCTTCTGAAATTAAACTTTTAGATATTTCTGATATATTATCTTCAAAAATTTGCAGTCCCAAAATAATACATAAGATTTGAATAGAAATTCTAGGAAAAATAGTAAGATTATATAGATCATCAAATAAAGAAGTAAAAAACAAGACTAACATAAGCAAACTAATATAAAACCAGGGATAAAACGCAATGTAGCCAAATTTTATATATACAAAAATTGATATTAATATAGTAGGAATAATGACTATTCCAGCACCCTTAGGTTTAGGATAAGAATGATTGCTTCTTGGTTCGGGTATGTCCAAAATTTTTTTTTTTTTTAAAAAAATTATCAAATATTTCAAAAGCAATGATATAAAAGTTAATATTAATAATGGAAAAATAAAAGAAAATAGAAAATCCATAAATTTAAACTTAAATAAATCACAAAATATACATGAAAATTAAAAGAATTGCCATAATTGGATTAGGTTATGTTGGTTTGCCTTTAGCAGTAAAGCTATCTAATAATTTTGATGTTTTGGGTTTTGACTTAAACAATAAAAGAGTAAGTGAAATTAATAAAGGAATTGATTCAACAAAAGAGGTTCCCAATAAAGAACTTCAGAAATCTCTCCAAAGCTCATTAAAAATATCTAATGCACAAACGGAACTAAAAACCTGCAATGTTTTTATAGTTACTGTCCCTACACCTGTAACATCAAAAAATAAACCTGACTTTAAACCACTCTTAGTAGCTTGCAGAATGATAGCTAAGGTAATGGAAAAGAAATCCATTATAGTTTTTGAAAGTACTGTTTATCCTGGAGCAACTGAGGAAATTTGCGGAAAAGAGATTGAGAGGGTGTCGAAATTAAGATTAGATACCGATTTTTATCTTGGTTATTCTCCAGAGAGAGTGAATCCAGGAGATAAATTACATACAATAGATAAAATTACAAAAGTTATTTCATCAAATAATAAGCAGGTAGAAAAAGTTTTATTCAATATATACTCTAAATTAACATGCGGAAAAATCTTTATTGCTAAGGATATAAAAGTTGCGGAAGCCTCAAAAGTTATAGAAAATTCGCAGAGAGACATAAATATTGCTTTCATGAATGAGATAGCAAAAATTTGCCAACGATTAAACATAAGTATTTTTGATGTTTTAGATGCATCAAAAACTAAATGGAATTTTCTTCCATTTAATCCAGGTCTAGTTGGAGGACATTGTATCGGAGTTGACCCATTTTACCTTGCAACCAAAGCAAGGCAAGTTGGTGTTGAACCAAAAGTAATTCTTTCTGGAAGGAATACCAACGATACTATGAGTGACTTTATTGCTGATTTAATTGACAAAAATCTTCAAAAAAAATCGAAAATTTTAATTTTTGGATTAACATTCAAAGAAAATGTACCTGACTTGAGAAATTCTAAGATTTTTAACATGATTGACTATTTTAAACTTAAAGGGCACTTAATTTCTGTTTGCGATCCTTTTGTAAAACAAAGTCCCTCAAACAAGATTCAGATTAAAAAGTTAGAAGAAATTAAGAGTGAGAGATTTGATTCGATTATTCTAGCAGTTTCTCATAGACCTTTTCGTGGTTTAAAAATAGGCACCATTAACAGTATGTTAAGTAAAAAAGGATTTATTTTCGATATAACTGGATTTTGGAGAGATAAGAAAAATAAATTAAAAAATTATTTTTCTCTATAATCATTTAATTAATCTGAAAAGCCACTTTATTTTTTTTTCAGGAATTATCCTGTCAGAAATTAGAATGTGATTTGTTTTATAAATTTTTTGTCTTTCACCCAAATAGATACTTTCCAAAATTTTAATTTTAGATTCAGAACATATAAATTCCCAACCACAACCGTCAGGCAATCTCAGAATTGCTTTTTTTTTACTTCCTGTAGCACTAACTTCTATTGATGGATGCAAATGAAAACGTAAGAAATATTTTTTTGCAACAAACGAATAGTTCTTTGTGACTTGTGAAAGCACATCTTGTCCTCTTATCAATTTACTATTTGTATCTATGTGAATCTTTCTAGCATGAATGATACCAAAAAGATTTTTATAACCAGAATGTGCTGAATCAATCCAATAACAGTTATTATCGTATTTTCTTGATGACCAAACTTTCGCAAGTCTTGAATTCTTTTTTCCCACCTCATAAAAAATGTCAGAGGAATTAATATTGTCTATTGATAAAGTACTGTGAGCTGCTGTTGATTTCATTGCTTCTGTCCATTTTTTATTATAAATGTAAGGTGCCCCACAATTTACAATAATTTGACTTTTTCCAAATGAAAACTCAAATGATAATGATCCGGCGCAAGTATCTTCTGGAACCGGATTACCACAATCCATTATTAAATTAATTTTATTCTTTGATATTTTTTTAAAACCAGAAATTTCTAAACTTTGAGGAACTTTTATTTTAGAATTAGATCTCATTAAAATCTGATTTATAGAAAACCTTTTAAAAGGGGTAGAATTATTAAAATTTGTGAGCAATCCATTGCTCATCTTAAAAAATTTTGTGACACAAGCCATTTTTGAAATTATCAAAACTAATTCTGTAGGAATTTTAATTTTTGACTCAGCCAGATAATTTTTTACATCTAAAAGATTTTTAAGAAATAACAAATGTTTTGAAGGTGCCTTCGAGTAATGACAACCATCTTTGTCTATTTGTAGCGCTATTTCCTTAAGCAAAAGCTTCATAAAGGAGTTATGAAATTTATCAAAAATCTTAAAATTAAGGGTTACAAGTATAAGGGCTTTTAAAACAAATATTCTTTCAATGCCGCATGTAAATTCTAATTTACACCTAATTAAATGATTGGCTTGTTTGCACAAACTTTTAAGTAGAGTATTTTGAAATTTCTCATCTGCACTGTAAAAGAAAAAATTAAAATTACCAAATAATGAGCATATCCTTTTCGCTGTTATATGATTATCCCATTCTAATTCATGAAAATAATTATACCTTTTAATCCAATCTGTAATTACCTGTCTTACAAAAACTCTGGATTCGTTTGAACCTATCGCCCTCAAGTCACTCACCCATACAAAAGAGTGAAGCTCTTTTTTCCAAATTTTCGATGCATCATTTTTTTCCCAAACAGACTTTTCAAAGCTAATTGTTTCATTAAAAAACGTAATGTAGCCCTTTAAGATACTGTACCCAGAATTGGAATCTCCTTCCCAGGGGTCACTTAAGATATTGTGAACATCTGTAGATATATTTTTGTTTATTAAAAAATTATATATTGGAGTTTTAAAAAATATCTTAAAAATTTTTTGATACAGAGTATTTTTATTTATCATTATTTATAAAATTAATATAAACGTTTCAAGCAAGCAATAAAAAACCCATCAAGCCCACCTTCATTTTGCAAAGAAAGAGGTGAAACAACTATGGCGCCTTTCCAGAAAAAGCAATCAAGGTCTTGAACTAATTTTTTATCCGGTTTTATTAATGAAAAATTCGCATTATTTGTCAAAAATTTACTTATCTGCTTTTCACCTTCTGCTGAAATTAGTGAACATACACAATATATTACAATACCACCTTTTTTTACTATTTTAGAAGTTTTTTCTAATATTTTATATTGTTTGACGGTCAACTTGTCGAGTTGCTCATTTTTATTTTTAATTAATATATCTGGTTTTTTTGCAATGATCCCGCTTGCTGTACAGGGAGCATCAATTAAAATACAGTCAAAGTTTGTTAGAAAATTTAATTCTATGATATCACCGTGTATTAAATTTACTTTAAAACCAACTCTATTTAGGTTCTCTTTAAAGGTTTTTATTCTTTTTTTTGAAATTTCAACAGTTGTAACATCATATCCATTTTCACATAAATTTAAAGTTTTACCTCCAGGGGCGCCACCTATTTCTAAGACAGAAACGTCGATTTTTTTTATTTTTTTAAAATAATTTTTAATGACTATACTCGGAAGTATCGAGGAAAGACTTTGAATCCACCAATACCCTTCTCTATAAAAAGGGAGATTTACAACTTTTCCAAGCTCTTTTTTTCTTATAACTTCATTAAAGATAATCTTTCCATCAAGAATATTATCCCATTTTTGCTTAAAAAAAACATCTTTTCTAATTTTAATGTCAATGAAAGGCTGCTTTGCTACAATTTTTGAGATTTCTAGGGTATTTGTTTTTCCAAAAATTTTCTCTAAATCATTTTTAATCCAATTTGGAAGGTTTAAAATTGTAGATGAATTTTCTAATATTTCTTTTTTATTTCTAGAAATATTTCTCAAAGTTCCATTTAACGCACTGGCTAAACTAGGAATTCGCTTTTTAATTATATTCACAGAAATATTTACAGCCACATGATCAGGCACTCTTAGGTATAAGATTTGTGTGATAGCAATTCTTAAAATATTGACAAAAATTTTTTTTTTAATTTTTTTTTTTAAATAAATTTTTATTATTTTATCAATCTCACCATGTCTTCTAAGATAAGTAAGCAAAGTCATTCGAACAAATGACTGCTCTTTGGAAGTCAGATTTTTGAAATGTCCATTTTTATTTATTGCTTCTTCTAAAGAAAGATTCTTAAAAACTTCAGTTAAAATTAAAACAGATACTTCTCTACTTAGCATAATAAATTTTAGCAAATATTCTTGAATAATTAATAAGAATGTTTAATTTAAAGAATATGAAAAAAAATAAAAAAAATACAAAAAAAAATAATAAAAAACAAATAAAAGAGATTGGTGGTCCTAAGGGGTTAGAACCAACGAGATACGGTGATTGGGAAAGGAAGGGCATTTGCTATGATTTCTAGTTATCCCGTCCCAGAACTAGTTCTTTAACAACTGTAGGTTCATTAAGTGTTGAAACATCACCAATAGAATCTTCTTCATTAGAAGCAATTTTTCTTAGTATTCTTCTCATTATTTTACCTGATCTAGTCTTAGGTAAATTGGGCGCTAGTTGTATTACATCGGGTGTTGCAATTGGTCCAATTACTTTCCTTATCCAAGCTCTTAATTCTTTTTTTAGTTCCGTTGAAAACTGTTCTCCTTTCATCAAGGTAACAAAGGCATATATTCCTTGCCCCTTTATATCGTGAGGAAAACTGACTACTGCAGCTTCAGATACCTTATTATGCAAAACAAGCGCACTTTCTACTTCAGCAGTACCAAGCCTATGTCCAGAAACATTTATCACATCATCAACTCTGCCTGTTATCCAATAATATCCATCTTCATCTCTTTTACATCCATCTCCTGTAAAATATTTTTCTTTAAAAGTCTTAAAATAAGTATTAATAAATCTCTTATGATCTTTAAACACTGTTCTCATCATTCCAGGCCATCCATCTTTAATGCACAGATTTCCTTCACACTTTCCAGAAAGCTCTTTGCCATCATTATCAACAATCACAGGTTGTATTCCGAAAAATGGAAGAGTTGCTGACCCAGGTTTTGTTGGGGTAATACTTGCCATCGGTGAGATTAAAGTAGCGCCTGTCTCAGTTTGCCAATATGTATCCACAATAGGGCACCTTTCATTCCCCACAACTTTGAAATACCATTTCCAGGCCTCAGGATTGATCGGTTCTCCGACTGTTCCGATTACTCTTAAAGACTTTCGATCAGTTTTTTTTTACTAGTTCATCGCCTAAACCCATTAGAGACCTTATTGCAGTAGGAGCAGTATAAAAGATAGATACTTTGTATTTATCAACTATCTCCCAAAATCTGGAAGCATTTGGATAAGTTGGAACTCCTTCAAACATTAGAGTGGTAGCTCCATTACATAATGGACCATATACAATATATGAGTGTCCTGTAACCCAACCAACGTCTGCGGTGCACCAGTAAATATCATTTTTTTTTAAATCAAAAATATATTCATGAGACATAGAAGCATGAAGCAGGTAACCAGCGGTGGTGTGAAGAACTCCCTTTGGAGCTCCTGTTGAACCTGAAGTATAAAGAATAAAAAGAGGGTCTTCAGAT
>MDTG01070552.1_pt1 | contig 45900 bp, 53 predicted proteins | sample 811421 | NCBI WGS metagenome assembly MDTG01 (sample SAMN05326645, study PRJNA326480) | marine metagenome | isolation source: seawater | place: Pacific Ocean: South East | collected 2011 | reverse complement strand
CTGGTTATGAAATTAATCCTGAAACTGGAAGACAGAGAAAGATATGTGGTCCAGATGAATATAGAGATCCTGTAACTAAAAAATGTAGAAAGATTAATCCTGCTGTAAGAGGGGCGAATCTAAGAAGAATGCCTGATAATCCACAGTTAACAATGCCTTTATTAGGTTTTGGACGTCCACTTGGGCGATTTTTCTCTCCACAAAATCTTCTTCCCGGTATGTATCAACATAAAGGTAACAGTGGAATTCGGCGCGGAAAACAGAGTACATTACCTAAAATTAAATTTGGAAAAGCATGCAAACATAATAGTTTTGGAAGTTGTCAAGCTTGTGCTGCTTTGTAATTTAATTTAAAATAAAAAAAAATATTTGTAAAATAATAAAAAATATTATGGGAAATTGCAATGATAATGACTTTGGACGGCGTAAACTTAAAATGACTAAAAAAGCTAGAGCTGCACGTATGGTAGCTCATAAGCGCGCAAAAAAGCGCGGTGATACAATGGATTTAAAAGAGCTCCAAGCTCTTGCTCGTGCTAATGATGTTTCTATCTTCAAGAGAAGAAAGGACGGTATGGGTTTTACCAAATTACCTTTACCTAAAGCTGCTCTTAAGGCTCGACTAACTAGAATGAAGGTTTCTTACAAACCTCCAACAGCTGGTATGTTAGGAGGTCTTCTCGGTGGCGGTATAATGGATGCGCCAACGCCAGCTGGTCTTCCTCCGGCTGCGATGTTCGGTATGGCTACCGTATGCCGCCCTGGTTATGCCGCTAATCCAAGATGGGCTAAAACTGGTAAGGGTAGACAGTGCTTAAAGGTAAAACCAGTTAAGAAGACCCTCAAAGAATTACAGGCTCTTGCTCGTTCTAACGACGTATCTATTTACCACAGAAGAAAGGATGGTAATGGTTTTACCAAAAAACCTTTATCGATGAGTGGCCTTAAAAATAGACTTGCGCGTATGAAGGTATCTTATTTTGGTGGTGGCTACGGTATGGTTGACAATTACCGTCATTATTAAACTTAAAATTATTTTTAAAAAAAAATATAAAGTTATAAATTATTAAATATTATTATGGAGCCTATTTTAGATAAAGTTAACAATAGATTTGTCTTATACCCTATCGTTTGGGATGAAGTTTGGAAAGCTTATAAAAAACATCAACAGGCTTTTTGGACTGCCGAAGAAATAGACTTTTCATCAGATATAGACGACTGGTCTAAGTTAAACGAAAATGAAAAACATTTTATATCAAATGTATTGTCTTTTTTCGCAGGCTCCGATGGTATAGTTTTTGAGAATATATCGGTTAATTTTATAGATGAAATACAAGTCCCCGAAATTAGAGCTTATTATGGTTGGCAGGGAGCTATGGAAACAATTCATTCCGAAACATATGCTTTAATGATTGATACTTATATTAAAGATACTGATAAAAAAATGAAATTGTTAAATGGTATCAAAGAACTTGACGGAGTAAAGAAAAAGGCAGACTGGGCTTGTAAATGGTTGAATAGAGATATTTCTTTCCAAGAGCGTCTTTTAGCTTTTACAATTGTTGAAGGTTTATTTTTTGCAGGATCATTCTGTGCTATTTTTTGGTTAAAATATGTTAAGGGTTTAATGACAAAAGCTTTGGGAAAAAGTAATGAATTAATAGCTAGAGATGAATCTCTTCATACAGATTTTGGTGTACTACTGTACAGTTACATTATTAATAGAGTGTCTGCTGATACTGTTAATAAAATGTTTGAAACAGCGGTAGATATAGAGAAAGAATTTATATGTGACTCTTTTTCTTGTGATCTTATTGGTATAAATCCTCTAGAAATGGGAAGATATATCGAATTTCAAGCAAATAGACTTTTAGAAAAACTTGGTTATGAAAAAATTTTTGACACAGTTATATGTCCATTTAATTTTATGGATAGTATATCTCTAGATAATAAAAGTAATTTTTTCGAACAGAGAGTTACCGATTATAATCGCCCCGAACAATTAGATAATAAAACACTTGAAATAATAGAAGATTTTTAAAAAAAAAAATATTTCGTTAATACAAGGGAAGAAGGGATATGCCAGTTTTTAATTCGAAATTAAGTGTGTTGTCTACTGTGCCAGATAAACAAGTTATGTTAGCTATTGTAGAAAGAATTGTTGAGTTAGAGGGTAAGACTAAAAGAGGCGAGCAGTTAACAAGAGTAGAGGAGGCGAGTATAAAAGAGTTAAATGTAGTTTGTAAAGCCATGAAAAAAGTTCAAAAAAGTTCCGTGTCTAGACTTCCAAATTTATCTTATGTAGATTATCACGAATCTTCTTAAAAAAATTTTAAATTTAACAATAAATATTTTATTTTTATGTTAAAGGAAATAAAAATAAAATATTTAATGATTTTAACAATTATGTCACAAATAAGTCATAGTATTAAAAATATATGGGATTTTGATGGTAATAGTCTTAAATTATATACAGATGTAGATTTAAATAGTCAGGATATAGTAGAACAGGGTTATATACTAGATTTATCAAATAGTAAAGCGGCTCCTTTAAAAATTTATTGTAATGAAGATGCAAAACAATATTTACAAATTAATGGGGAAGTTATTATGCATGATTTGACTACTTCTGTAATTGGTGTATTTTCTTTAATAGATAATAATTGTAACGCTGAAAAAATTAAAGACCCACTTGAGAAAATAAAACATATGAATGGTTATAGTTTTAATAATTTTCACGATGGAAGCAAAACATATGGATTAGATGCAGAGGAAATTGAAAAAATTATACCAGAAATAGTCTATAAAACTATAGATAATGGAGAAATTAATAAAGCAATTAAATATAATTCTCTAGTTCCTATTTTAATAGAAGTAATAAAAGATTTAGATTGTAAAATTAAAAATATAAATGACAGTACTCAAGGAGAAAAAGGAGAAACAGGACCACAAGGAGAAAAAGGAGAAACAGGACCACAAGGAGAAAAAGGAGAAAAAGGAGAAAAAGGAGAAAAAGGAGAAAAAGGAGAAATAGATGAAAACAGACTTATAAGATTAGAAAAAATAATAGATTTTGCATTTACAGATTTTTAAATTTAAAAATTACATAAAATAATAATATTTAAATATACAATTTACAATTTATTTAAAATGCCTACAATTGTGAATAAAAGAGGTATAATCAAGACGCAAGATGATTGTGAAACTGTTAAAAAACAACATACAGACGATACAAATACAGATACATACATAGACAAAGAATATATTATGTCAGATATAGATGAATGGAATATGAAATATAATTGTAATAGAATATCTATAGAAGCTTTAAATATTATAGAAATTAAAAAACGAGGTAAAGGTTCAGAAAAACTTTCTTTTGATAAAGACTATTCTGAAGATATTCCCGGGCCTTATTTTGACCCTTTTAATAATCATATACATATATGGAAACAAGATAAATTAATTCCAAATTTTAAGTGTGAACAAAATCCTTCTAAATCTTATATTCAATTTACAGATTATAAAAAAGGCACTTATTGTTCAATATGTCATACTAGAAATCTTAGACCACAGTTTAATTGGAGGCCAGAACCTGATTCAGAATTTATTAATATCGATGATTATAAGGTTAACTACAATTGTGTATATATAGAACCTCTTAAAAAAGGAGAGTTTAAAGAATTCGATACTATAATACCCGAAAAAAAGGAAGTGATAGAAATTCCTAAAAGTTTTAGAAATTGGAAAAAATTAATGAATAAGGTTTTCTATTCTTTTAATAACGATAAAATAGTATATAATATATCTAAATATAAATCTCTACTATTATGGCCTTGGGAAATGACGCCATATCAAAAATTTAAATATTATAATAAAGATTATAAAAACTCAGAAATTTTTATAGATACTAGTAAAAAATTTAAAGATAATTATGTTTTTATATCATAATGAACAATCACGATTCACTTTTTATGGATATAGCACAAAGATATTCTAAAATGTCATATGCTAATAAAAAAAAAGTAGGAGCTATAATAGTTAAAAATAATACAATTATATCAGCTGGTTATAATTGTACACCAGTGGGGTTTTCTAATAATTGCGAAGATATAAATGGTAATACTTACTGGTATGTTTTACATGCAGAAGCTAATGCAATAAGTAATATTTGTCAAAGCAGACAAACTTGTACAAACTCTACATTATATATTACTATGTCTCCTTGTAAAGAATGTTCTAAACTTATATTACAGTCTGGTATTAAAAAAGTTGTTTATAAAGAAAAATACAAAGATATTTCAGGATTAAATTTCTTAGGAGATAATAAGGTGAAGTGTATACAAATGGAAAACGACGAAGAAGTATGTAAAGACGAACAATTGGTTAATTTAGAAAATGGAGAAATTAAATGGGATGAAATTAAAAAGTTGTACAAAGATGTAACTTTAGATAATCCAACTAAAAAATATATTTGTAAAAAATGTAATAAACCTTTTTACTGTAAAAATTATAAAGGAGAATATCCACTATGTATAGATCATAGATATAATACGTTTAAAAAATAATATTTATAAATAATATAAAAGTAAATGGAATCCTCTGATAAAAATAGAATAGAAACTTTAGAAAAAGAATTAAATGAACTAAAACTTCTTGTTTCTAAAGGAGGTAAAAAAGATAAAAAACCTAGAGAAAAAAGAGAACCTACAGAATATAATAAATTTATTAAAAAGTATTGTGATGAAAAAAAGCAAAAACTAGGAGAAAAATATAATCATAAGACTGTTTTTAAAGAAGCTGCTGAAGAATGGTCTAAAACTAAAAAGTGATCTATTTTATGCAACGAATAACAATTTTTACATATATAAAGTTTATTAAATATATTATATTCTATGTCTTTACATTTACAATCTTTTTTAAAATCTTTTTTAATAAAAGACATATAATAATTATTTAATAATTCTATATTAGGCGTGATATCTGTTAGATCCGAATTGTCTATAATTTTATTTATCTTAATTATTTTCTTAAAATAGTCTGTATTATAATTTTTAATATAATCTACTAAATACTTAGGTATTATTATATTAAAGTCTTTAACGTATTTTCTTTTAATACCTATTTTATCTGATTTTTTACCCTTACATAAAATATAAACACAATTTTTATAAGAACTTGTTATTATAAAAACATTTTCAAAAAAAGTTTTAAGTATTAGAATAAACTGTATCTGAGTATAAGTGTATATATTTGTTAATTCAATTATACAATTTAAAACAGTTATTTCATTGATTATATCACAAAAATATTCTTTATTTTCAATTAACTTATAATTAGCATCATTTATAGTAATATTTTTTTGGTCTATCGTAAAATTATCAAAATTTTTACTTATACATTCTTTTAATGTATATTCCTTTAATTTGATATAAGGATCAAACTTACAAATAGAAAATTGTAAATAAAGTTCAGGGTCTATTAATGTTTTAGATGGTCTAGATTTATTATTAGAGTAAGTAATATCTATTTTAAAATTTTCGTTTATAATATCAAGCATATTATATTATATAGTAAATATTATATAATATGAAGTTAACCTTAAAAAATTAAATTAATAAAGCATCAAGTATAATTTTATTATATTTATCAAATTTTGGGCCGTGATCATCGTCTCTCCACGTTACATGATTTAATGCTGTGTGTGTTAATTCATGTGCCAATAATTTAACTATAGTTTTATAACTTTTAAATGTTCCCCGAGAGTCTCTTAGAGTTAAAAAAATAAGTCTATTTTTAGCTCTTAATTTTTTATCTTCTCCAATTTCAATTTTATTTGTTTTATGGACATTTTTAGGTTTATTTAAACCTTCGAATTTATATTCTAATTGATCTTTAATTAATTGCATTTCTTGCAATTTAAAAGGAGTATCTAAAAGTAACTGGATTTCGGGTGATCGTGGTTTAAAAGTTAATTCTAAATGAATAAATGCTTTTACTATTAATGTATCTAAGTCTTCTAAAATTTCTGCAGCTTTTTTATAATTTGGTAAATTTAATACTTTATAGCCATTATACTTAACATAATTTTTATTTTCATCAAAGTCCCACAATTGTGAATACATTTATAATATAAACTACAAATTATTTTTTAAATTAAATTTTTAAACAATGTGCTTAATTTTGTATGGAGTGGCCACTGCGGCGTAATAATAAGGCGAAGGTTTGCCGATGACGAATCCCTGAGTCGTACCGTTGAAGAACGCGTCGGAAAATTTGCCATTAGCTCCAGCCATGAGACGATCTCTATTATTTACATGTGTAATTAAATCTTTAAGTTCAGATTTAATTTTAGCAATTTGTTGATTATGAACTTTGTCATTGTCGCTGTAAGATTTGGTAATCGATGCATCTTTAGTATTTACATATTTTCTAAGTTGTGCGCCTTGGTACATTAAATTCAATAGAGTACGATTATGAAAATTGTCTATTTCATTTAACGAGTTAGATTGTATTAATTCTCCGTTTTTAGAAACTGTTAATATTCTATTTTGTAAAGGTCCATTTCCTGTAGGAATTCCTTTAAATATTGCATTATCAGTTTGTGAATAATAGAATAATACAGTGATTAAAATAATTACTGGTACTATTAAAACAAGATTCTTCATATATTTATATATTTATATATATAAAATGTTTTTTTAAAAATTATATATTTAATTATAATAATGGAGACGGTTGAAACAGATGATCAGTCTTTAGAGTTTTTAAATTTAAACGAATCTAGTTATGAACCATCATTTCATGATATATATGATGAAATGGCAAATTTAGAAAGATGGCAAGAAATGTTAAACGAAATGTTAAATAACGAAAATATATCTTTAGAAGAGTATGATAATGAAATGTTAAAATCTAATTATTTTATGTTTATAAAAACAAGAAATTTTATATTAGATGACGATGAAAAAAAAATAGTAGACGATTTGAGAGAATACAAGAAAGCATTAACAAATAATTTTAAATTACAACTTATAACTAATGAAGAATTTGAAATTGAATATATAAAAATTCTTAGAAAAGAATATTATATTCTTTTATTAAGTAAGCATGAAGAAAAAACAGATATTAAAATAGCTATTATAGACCCAGATTTACCTTTATCAGAAAAGCTTAAAAAAATACAAGATGAAGAAATTAGGTATAATAAAAGTATTTGTAAAAAATTAAATTTAGACTACCCTATTAAACCATCTAATTATAGCGATGAATACATTGATAACTATTATTACACTAAATTAAATTCTGGAGAAGACGAAATATTAGAAACTTATATAAATAAACTTAATGTAGTTAAAAAAATAATAGACTATAATACTTCAAGTTTTGAAATGACTAAAGTTCTATATAATCCAGAACTTAAAAAAACTGTCACAGAGTTTAAGAAAGTTCCTCCTATAAATCAAAAAATACTAAAATTAAAAGTAACAGAAGATAGATCAAATTTGCTTACAACAGAAGAGCAAATTTATTCGGAAAGATTAAATATTCTAAGATCTAATATGAGAAATAAAATGACAAGAGAAGAATTACTTGAATGTATAGGTCCTAGAGTTTTTAAAATGATGACATTTATAGAACGTTTAAGACAAAATAAACAACCAGTTTTAAAATTTATAGAAAAACCTAAAAATTATGCTATGTTAGAAAAATTACTAGAAGAAGATAGTAAGTTTTATAAAATACCAAGTGATAAACTTTTTAAAGACTATGTTTATAGTTTACCAGATGTAATTGAAACAGAAGGAGAAGGATTTACAAATTATCTAGAAAAAGGTAATATAATTAAATTAGCTTTAAAATCCGGTACAACAAAAAAAAGTGTGGAAGAATTTGATGAGAATGATTTTGATGTTATTAAACCATTAGAGGATAAATTATACAGAGAATTAAAAAGTTTAAAAGGAGTAAATACAGAACCAGATTTAGTATGGGAATTAAGAACTAGTTTACCAGGAAGTAAAAAACAAGATATAGTTAAAAGATATTTAGATTTTAATGATTATTTATCAGACTTAAAAAACAAACTAATTAACAACCTTTCATCTACAAAGGGTAAATCTAGAGATATCTTAGCAGAAAAAATTAGAAAAATATCATATTATCTACAATATAATATCGATTTAGATACAGTTAAGGTATCTGGACAATTATCTTTAGATCAATTAATTAAAAATAGAGCAGAAATTTTAGAAATTAGAAAAGAAGGAATTTTTAAATTAATGGAATACATTACATCTTATTACGAAGGTTCTCAGGTTCTAGTCGAAAAAATAGAAAATGACATATATAATTTTTCAACAAAAGATTATAAATTTAATATAGATAAAATCATTTTTATATTTAAAAACTACTCTGAAAAATTAGAAGATTTAGTAGAAAGAAATGAATCTATAATAACTTTATTAAACTTTGAAGTTCCAAAAATATTGCCAAAAGATGATGTAGATTTAAGTGACAAACCAGGAACTATAGAATATTTATTAAATTGGAAACCTTATAATGAAAATTTAGAAAGACATAGAAGTTTAATAGAAACTTATAATTATAATTTTAAAAAATTTATGGTTGAGAATCAAGACTTAATGAATATTGAAAAAGAAATGATAATAAAAGAATACAATGAAGAAATACAATGGTCTAACTCATTAAAAAAATATAATAAACTAGAAGTTCCGAGTGGTTATATAGAAATAAACTTTCGTCTTAGATTTTTACTTAAAGAAAGAAATAAATTACCATCCAGAAGAATATATAGAATTACTGATTTAAAAGAAAGAATGCTTATTCAAAAAAAATTAAAATCTTTATTTGGTAGTTGTAAAGTAGAAGATGCTGAAAAATATTCAGAAGCTACAGAAAATATAATATTCAGTCTTTCTTATACCCCAGATGATTATATTTATTATAAAAATATAGTTATTAACACATATGAAAAATTATGCTCTATGTTCTATAAAGTTAACGTTAAGTTAACTATAGATTCTAGTGGTAAAGTTTTAACTTCATTAAAGTTTGATTCTATTAAAGTAACTCCTTATATAACAGAATTTTTAATAAAAGAAGGAAATTTAGAATATGTAAATATAGAAAAAATTAAAAATCTAATGGCATTAACCCCAGATGATGTTAAATTACAAAATTATATTAATACATTAAGAAAAAATGAGTTAGATTCTTATAATCATGTATTAACAACACCGAGTGAAATACCTTTTAAAAATAAATGGGTTGAGCTAGTTAAAGTTCATAAAAGTAATTTATTTAAACAAAGAATTGAAGAACTTAATATTATTATATCTAATACATATAAACCTCCTATTGTATCAAGGGAAAAACCAATTAAAAGATATTTTAATAATATTGTAGATTTAGACTATATCAAGGTTGGGGATAATTATATTTATGGAGGTTATTATCCTTTATTTAGCCAATACAATGAAGAAGGAGATGTTATAAAAGATAATTATACTAGACAAGATCTTGAACAATTAGCTACTATATTTAATGTAGATTTTAAAGACGATTCTTATGAACTTTATAAAGATATTCTTACTGTTATTACTGATTACGAGAATGTACCAGTTACAATTAATAAAAAAATATATGTTCCAAGTGATTACAATCCTTATTATGAGTATCTTAAAACTCCAAATAAAATAATAAATTATTACATTAGACCTAAACTTGGTGTTCCAGAACCTGGCGAGGTTTATAATGTTACAAAAGATCCAATTAAAGTTTACGGAGTTCCTTTTAAATATGACGAACAAACTATACCTGTATATAGTTTAGAACTTAAAATTTTACTAGATAACTCTTTTATAACTATAGAAGGACCTTGTAAATTTGAAAAAACTTCTGTTGAAAATAAAATTACTTCTGATAGCTATATATTAGTAGAATATCTAGATTCTAGACAAAAACCTATTTTATTTAGAGAAGGAGTAGCAAGTAAAAATATTATTAAAAGATCTTTAAAATCTATTAATACTTGTTCTAGATTTATAGATAAAACATCTTGTGATTCAGAAAATTCTTATTCTTTGGAAATAAAAGGATTTAAATATAAGTGTAAATGGTTAGATGAAAAATGTAAAGGTATTTTAGTAGAATCAAATGAAATTAAAAATTTCAATATCAATTCTGTAAGATTTAAAAGCTTTGAATTAAATAGTAACTGGAAAAATGCAGTTAAAAAATCTATTAGATATGTCGAGAGTTTATCTAAAATAGAAAATTTAGATATAGATAGAATAAATAAAATATCAAAGGAGCAAAAAATTAATCTTATAAGATTTTATAAAGAACTGTTAGTTTTAGATAACAAATCTCCTAAATTAGAAACTATAAAAGAATATGAAAATAATCATGCATTTGAAATAAAAGATATTTTAGATAACATTAGTTCTGGTAGAAAAATTACAATAGATAAAAGAGTAGAAGATAAAGATTATATTCCAATAACATTATATACTATTAAAAGTTATAAACAAAAATTGCCGATGAGATTAATAATAGATAAAGAATATAATGTAGATAATAAAACTGTTATAATTAAACATATTAATTATTCTGATAATACAGTAACGGTAGAAGTAAAAGATACAACTGAAATATTAATTTTAGAAAAAGAAAAATTCAGAAAAGAGTTATCTACGGTTTATTTTAGAAATGAACCTATATTTTCTTTAGTTAAAAAAGAAGATTATGATATGTTAAATAGTTTTAATGAATATTTTTGGGTTTTAGAAAAGAATGTAATAGAAAAAATAAATAAAGATACAGTTGTAAATAGACTTATAAAAGATGTTAAAACATTTGTACCAACTAACTTAATTGTTCCAACTAGTGAAGTTAACGGAAAACCATTAATTACTAAAGAAGATATTTATAAAACTATTAAATCTATAGCATTTTCAGTTTTAACAACCGAAGATGATATTATTTTTAATATTAAAACTAAAGTATTAGCGACAGAAGACGCAATAGATTTTGCTATTAAAAATAACATAAATATTATCAAAATACAAGAGCAAATAGCAGGTACAATACAATTGTCTGATGTAATTTTATTTTTTGAAAAAAATAAATCTAAAGATATTAAAATAATAAGTAAAACCGAATTAATAAAACTATTTACAAAAGCAGTAGATGATAAAGATAAAGAAACTCTTAAAAAATACATATTACAAGCTAAATCTAATAATTTAGATAAAGATCTTATAAATCAAGCAAAAGTTGTAATTAATTCATCTACAAAACCTAAAGAACCAGAACCAATAGAACAACCAAAAGGTAAAGAAAAAGTACCTGAAGCTAAAACAAATTCATTTGTATCTAAAAGAAGAATTTGAGCGTTATAATAGAATCTTTAAAATATTATTTATAATAATAATGGAAAAAAATTCTCTAGTATTGATAATACATAGTCAATGTAACGCATCTCTAAGTGTTAAAAATAAATTTATAATGAATAATATAGATGTACAAATAATTGATTTAGAATTTCAAACTGTTGAAACACAACTAGAACTAGATTTAGTTCCTATTCTTGTTATAGATAATAATAAAGTCTTAAAAGGAAAATCTGTTTTTGATTATTTAGACGAATTAATCCTTAATAAAAACGCGCCGCAAAATAATGGCAAGAAAAAATCTTCGTTATATTCAAATTTGTATATAGCTCCAAGTGACGGCGGTTCAAAACCACCTCCTGTTAAATTAGAATAAATTGCGGTAGTAATTTAAAAAATTAATATTTTAAAATAGTATCAAATGGATATGAAAAGTGGAGGAATGCCAGATATAGCACAAATAATGAAAATAGCACAACAAGTTGCCTCTCAAATAGAACAACCTGAAGAACTTAAAAATGGAAAAGCATTAACAGAAACTGATATGAATAAAGTTATGTCTAATATTACAAAACAAGTAGCATCTAAAGTTACACCAGATATGTTACAAGAAGTTGCTGGAGAAGGTCCTGTAGATGTGTCTGATAGTTTATCTAGTAAAAAAAATACATACAAAGGTCCTTCTAAAATATCTTTAGATTCTAAGAAAGAAAGATCTAATAAAACACGTGTAGTAGAGCTTAATTCTGATGATAGTGATGATACAGACCCAGACCCAACAAATCCTAGAACTAAGGATATGGTTATTCAGTTATCAGTTAAACTAGAAGATTTATATAACGGTATTAAGAAAAAAGTTGCTATTAGAAGACAAAAAATAGATAAAGATGGTTCATACGAAGAAGAAAAGAAGAAACTTTCTGTTAAAATAGAACCTGGAATGATAGAAGATCAGGTTGTAAGATTTAATCATATGGCTGATGAAAAACAAGGTTTTGAAACAGGCGATGTTGTAGTTCAATTAGAAGTAGAAGAACATAAAACATTTATAAGAGATGGTAACAATTTACTAATGGAACAAGATATTTCATTTTCAGATTCTTTTAAGCCAGAATTTTATTTAAATCATTTAGATGGTAGTGTATATAAGATAGAAGGAGAACCCATAAATGTTTTTGACGATGAAGAAGAACTTAAGAAAATTCCAAATATGGGAATGCCAGTTTTAGGAGAACCAGGAAAGTATGGTGATTTATTTATAAAATTTAAGTGTAGTAATGACATTAAGTTAAAAGAGGAACAACTAGATAAACTAAAAGAGATTTTTCCTACTAAAATTCATATCCCAGAAGATTTGCCTTCTGATGTAAAAACATTGCAGTTTGAAGCTGTCACAGAAACAGATTTAGAATTTTTGGAAGATTCAGACTCAGACTCGGACTCCGATTATGAAACTGAAACGACAGAAAGCGATTAAGTATTTAAATTTATTTAAACAAATGTTTTTTATAATATAAAATGATTAAAGATAATTGGACATTTTATATTATAAACCCTTTTGATAAAAATTTTAGTGAAACTACACAAAAAATATATAATATTAATTATAATAAAAGTTTTGAAAAATTAATTGATGAATTGTGTATACCAGAACCTAGTAATATTTTAGACAAAGAATTTAATTTTATACATTTTATAAATTGTGATAAAGAAAATGATATAATTAATAACGATGATTTATATAATTATAAATTCCTTAAAAGTAAATTTTTTGAAACTAAATTAAAGTTAATCATAAATAAATTGAATACTTATTATTTTGACTATGGTATAGAAGTTAATAGAATTTATAAAGTTGCTTTAGGTTATAATATAGAAATTTCATTTATAAAAAATAATAAATCGTAGTTAATATTATAAGTGTATATAAAAAACATTTTATGAAATTGCCATAGCTAACAGTTTCATTTTTAATTTCTAAAATCATGTCATTTAATTTTAGTTTATTTAAAATTGTAACATTTAACAGAGGTATAAGTATATTATCCTGTAATTTTGAAAATAAGTTAAATACAATAACAGATATAAGAACTGACATACTAACATGTTCTTTTATAAAACTTATATAAGACATTATTAATTTATAGTAAATATTAAAAATGGCAAAAAATAATCAATATTAAAATATTTAATATAAATTAATATATCATATAATGGAATTGTTGAATGATAATAATGTAAAAGAACAATTTCACAAACTTATTAAAAAATTTATAACTAAAAAAGACGATTATGATGTAAATGACTTTGTAGGAGGTCTACCTATAACTTTAGAAAATAAAGATATGTTTTCTTTAATTAGCAAATCTGGAGATAGATATAAATATACTGTTACTCAAAAAGTAGATGGTACCAGAATGTTAATGTATATAGGTTATAATACATCTTCTGGAAAGGATAAACAACGAATAGTCTGTTTTATAGATAGAAATATGAAAATATACACGCTCCGTGATAGTTCGCGCGCGATATTGCCTTATTTAAATACTAGAGAAATGTTGCTCGATGGTGAAATAGTATTCTTTGATAAAGATAATACACCACACAAAGATTTACAATCTAGATATGTAAAAGGTGTATCTTTTATGTGTTTCGATATTTTATTTGGTCCAGAAAATATATCAGTAGATTCTGATGGAAATAAAAAAATAGGTCAAGAATTTTCATTTACAGTTCCATACGACGGAATACTTAAAACTTATCCGTGGACTTATATTAATAGATACGATATTTTATATAAACTTATTATTCCCACAACTTTTAATAAAAATGAGCCTTTGTTAACAGAAGCTTTTAAAGATATAAATTGGTTTAATATAGAACTTAAACCTATTTACTTTTTAAATTCTTTAAAACAATATAAAACACTTTACTTAGAAAATAATACTGGATTTTTACAAAAAGATTTTGATAGGACTAGAAAAAATTTTTATAATAATGTTTTAGCAAAATATGGTAAACAGATAAATAGATATATATCAAAGCCTATACAATTAGATGGGTTGATATTTACATCTGCTGATACTCTTTATACTATCGGTCCATGGAATAAAAATGGTAAAGAACAATTTAAATGGAAACCAGTTAATTTACAAACAGTCGATCTTTTAATTAAAAAAATAGAAGGACAAAAAGAGATTGCTAATGTTTTTATATCCAAGGGTACAAATTTAGAAGCATACCAAATTAGATATAAACCTGTAATAGTTCAGTTGCCAAATCCAAATATTAAAGATAATAGCATAGGAGAATTTGGTTTTGATGAAAAATTTAACCTAATATTTAAAGAATCTAGACCAGATAAAAAAATACCAAATAGTTTAAGAACAATTAATAACGTATTAAATAGCTTTAAAAATCCAGTTGATATAAACGATATTTATCTTTTATTGAATATAGAAGATCTTAACAAAGAAAAACTTAAAAAGATAATGTTATCTTATGTATCTAGACCTAAATTACTAAATTGTGTAATTTCTAATAAATCTATAGACTATCTAAATGAATATGAAAAACAAGATATAACAGACATGTTTTTAAATGTATCTTCTGGTAAAGAGCTAGAAATCAGAATAGGCATATTAAAAGACAAATTCTTTGATACGAATATAGAAAAAGAAAAATTTGAAAATATTAAAAATCAATTAAATACTGCTGGCTACAAAATAGAAAAAATAGATATGGTTGATATTCAAGAAAATGATATTAGAACTAGATATTTCTATCAAGAAGACTTTGGAAAATATATTTATTTAGAAAGCATTATCAAGAAAAAAATTAAAAATATAGACATTAATTCTAAAAAATTTAGTAGTTTTGATTCTAGAATATCTTTGTCAGAAGAAATAAAAGTCAAACAATATTCTTTAGAAGGTCCTGCAAAAAGAAAATTTAGAATAAGTTATATTCACCCAAAAGATTTGTTTAGAGTAGATACAACTATTATAATTAAAGGAAAATTACAAGATAAACTTTTTATAGAACAAGATAGTGATTATTCTAGACAAATTGAAATAGAAATATTAAACCCTAATGTAAATATTAATGAACTATTCAATTTTATATATTCTTTCTAAAATAATTCATTTAAAGAAAGAATTATTTAATTAATAATGTCAATAGATGAACAGATTTTAGACTGTATTAATACAGTTAGCTTAGAACTTGGTAATTTTTATAGAGAAGCTATATATCAAAATGCTTTAGTATTGGAATTACAAAGTAGAAATATATCTTGTCAAACAGAAGTAGTAGTAGACATTAAATATAAAGGTGTATATGTAGGGTTTGAAAGAGCAGATATAGTAATTTATAACAATTCTAAACAAATAATAAGAATACTAGAATTAAAATCTCAAACTAGTAAAATTTCTACTAAAGAAGAAAAACAACTTAGTAGATATTTAATAAATTTAGAATGCCCAGAAGGTTATGTTGTTAATTTTTATGACGTTTTAGAAATTAAAAAAGTTAATAAAGAAGATAATCTTTCTTTACAAGGCGGAGCTAACCAATCTTAAATTATCGTTGTAATATAATTTTTCAGATATAAAATTCCACTCTTCTTCGGAAGAAAAAAAGTCTTTTTCTATATTTATAAATTTAATGTATAAAATATCAACTATTTCGTTATAAGTATATTTTTTAGTTTTTTGACCTGAAATTATACTTATTTTTCTATTTGGGACTATCTCTCCGTTAAAGTCTCTATTAATTTTAATATCGTAATAAGAACCTACGAAAAAATCAGGAGGGATGTCTCTTTTATTAAAAGGATAGTTACTTAAAAAATTCAAAGGATATTCGAATTCTTTATCTTCGTAACCAAACGATACCACTTCTTTATTTTTAGTAATGACCTGAACCTGAATTATATCTTCATAATAATCTTTTTCTCCAAATATTATCTTATCGCAACAAGAAATATTATTAAATAATAATTTGTTATCTGGATAAGAATTAATTATTTCAAATGAACCTTCGATAATATTTTCTATAAAATCAGGATAAACAAATATTTCTTCTGATATCTGGTTAAAATAAACATCTTGTAAGTTTAAAATTTCTCTATATCTGTCTTCGTAATTAATAGATTGTTTAGACGTTTTATAAAATAATAAGTCACATATATGATATTCTTTTTTATATTCTGTTACATTAAATTTAAGATAACCATATAGTATAATAGTTTCTTCAAAAGCTAAAGAAATATCAGATTCTATGCTATTTTTATCAAAATTGATATAATAATTTCCAATAGGAGATAATAAAAGATAAAATTCATATGTACTAGATGGTATTGGTAATACATTAAAAGTATTAATTTTAAAATCATTTATAGAATTATACGTAAAATATTTAGTTGGTTGTACATAGACTAATGAATCAAATAAATCAGCTACATCCTTTTTAAATTTTTCATTAAATTCGGATATTTTATTTTTAATTATATTTCCGTTTTTATCAATTGTTGATAAACTTCTATTTAAATTTTTAATTATACATTTCATTAAATTTTTTCTATCAAAATCTTTTAAACCAGGGAATACTCTTGACTCTCTTATAAAATTACTTCCGTTTATAATTTTCTTTTCTCCGTCACTTGTCAATACTTCGTATTCATTGTTTTTCTTACCAATTTTTTTAATTATTGTTACATTTGTTAGTCTACCATTAAGATAAATATCTATATTTGAACCTATTAAATTACTTCCTTCTTTAAAAATTCCAGACCCCATATCTATTCCATCTATTATATCTAATTGTTCCTCTTGTGTTTTATTTAAAGGAAATCCATGTCTTAAATATAGTTTATATTGTTCGATCGATCTTTTTGTTTTCGCTTCACATGCTGGATACCATAAATTATCTTTTGTACTTTTTGTACCTTCTGGTACAAGATATTGGTAATTTGGATCTGGACAATTTCCTTTCCATGAATAAGGCACTGGTCTCATTTCTTCTTTATATGGTCCAGTTGCAGATTGTCTAGTTCTTGTTAATCTAATAGGTGGCGAATAACCAGATACTGTATTAAAAGTTTTATTATCATTTATTCTAGGTAAAGTATTTTTAATTAAAAGTTCTCTTTCTTTTTTAAAAAGATTAATAAAAGAATTGTAAACAGGATTTATTAATTCTTTACTTAAAGGAGTTTTACCTTCTTTACATAAATATTTACGGGTTAGTTTTTCACCACATAAAGAAAGAGATATCATAAAAGAACCTCCTTTATTGATAATACAAGTTAATTTTACACCTGGTGCTACTGGTGATACAAATTTAATGTATTCCTTTGACATTACTTGATTACGTGTTAAACGTCCTATAGAATATTCCCATTCTATAATATCTATTTCCCCAAAATTTATAATTGTATCCCCTAATTGTGTTTTTCTTACTTTAGTATAGTCAGTCTCTAAAACATTTCCATTAAAATCAAACGGTTTAATTATATTATCTAATTCTTCAAAATTAATCTGTTCGGTATTAGTTAAGTTTATAGAAAATTGCCCCGTAATAGAATGTATAAAAGAATTATCTTCAACTAATTTATATTTTACATCATCTAATATAGAACCGCTATTATTTATACGTTTTATTAACTCTTCAATTAATACATTTAAGTCCTCTTTTTTAGGAGGAATGTTAATTAAATTTATAAGACCATTTTTAGTTATTCTTATAGATGTTTTAACTCCAGATTGTTCATAAAAAATTATCATATTATTAAGCATTTGAGTAGTTGTTGTTTTTGAAGCTAATTTTCTAGGACCTCTTTTTTTATATATTCCATCATATGGTATATTTGTTCTTATTAAATCATTTTTAATAATATCATCTATTTCTCCTTCTTCTTCTATTATTAAAATTTCACTAATATCTTCTTTACTCACATTGTTGCTTACAATTTTATTTTTAATATCTATATAATCTCCGCTATATTTATCATCATTTAATATGTAGTTTCTAAAACCTTTCATATTAAGATACAAACTGTCATCATTAGGAAACTCGCAAGTATTTGAATGATCTGCATCACCTACGCTATCGCAATATTGACAATATAAACCTTCTTTAATAGGTCCAATTGCTGGTCTATTATAATTTTCATTAATAGTATCTCCTCCCAATACTATTTTTTTATACATACTTAATTTAGTAAAACCAGTTTCGTATATAGAAGTATCAAGCTCAAAATTTTCTTTTAAAATATCTAAGTCTATTTTATCTTCATCATAAACATCTTTATTAATAAACATATTAATAGAATTTATTTTGATGTTAGAAGAAAACATATTTATATTATAATAAAATATAATTTAATATAAAAAAATAACTTATCTTTAATTAAATGACAGAAATTTCCAAATTTAACGGTTTGTTACAAGAATTTTTAGATAAAATGGTAAATAAATTTAATAGCGATAAATTAAAATCTTATAGAAAGGCGTTTATGATGATTAAAATAACTAAGCCAGAATCTCCTGTTAATCTTTTTATGGTAAGTTGCGTAGATTATAAACATAAAATAATATCTAGAGATGAACAATTTTTCTTAAATAGTTCAGATATTAAGAATAAAGCAAATAATTTTGGAAATTTTACAGATGAATGTGGTTTATCTTATTACTGGAATACTTTGGACGAGGTTTCTAAAACTGCGATATGGGATTACATTCAATCTCTATTTGTTTTGGGAGAAATTATTGTAAATAAAAATAAAGCGCTTTTTGATAGATATAATAAACTTTATATAGATGATTATAAAAATGAAGTAGATAGTATTAAAAGTAATAGTTTTTCTGCTAGTTTTTTAGAAAAAATATAATATATTTTAATAATATAAATGACTACATATTGGTTAAGTGATTTTTGTGTATTAATAAATTCTTTTAATATTATACCATTTAATAATAAAGATAAAAATGAAGATTTTAATGCTTTAACTAGATTGATAATATTATTAACTATTTGTTTATATATTAAATATAGAAATGAAGAAATATTGATGGGTGGGTTAATATCTATTTTATGTACTGTCATAATTTATCTTCTTTTTACGAAAAAATCGTTTGATACTTATATTAGCGAACCCGCGGTAATTTCTAAAAACGAACATCCTATTCAAACCGAGAGTGAACATAGAACTAAAAAAGATATTCAGAATTTAACCCTTACAAACTCTATATATGAGACTGGTTTAAGATCTAATTTTTCACCAAATAAATTATTTTAAAATTTAAAATTTAAATATAATATATTTATTAATATTAAATATGTCACAAGAAAAAGTAAATTTATCACAAACTGGTGTAGAACAAAATTTATTTTCATCAGGTGAAAATGTTCAAGTTGTAAGCAAAACTAAACCTAAAAAAATTCCTAATTATTATAAAAATACAAAAAACGATATTTTACATGAGAGAACTACTCTCAGAGATGTACCTAATAGTAAAATTATCTTAAATAATATAGACATAAGAGAAGGAGAAAGACCAATTTTTGAAGGCAAAACTGCAGATCAGGTAAATATAGCAGAAGTTATAGCTAATAAAGGTCTATTATCAAGAGTTTTTTATAAACAAAATAAAGTTTCTGAAGGAAGTGCTCCACATCCTGATCTTACAACTTATTTACCTAATCCGCCGTCTACAAATATTATACACGACACAGAACAATCTAAATTTTTCTTACCATCTATAAATAGAGATTCAGCACAAGGCTGGAATGATTATAAAAGTAGCGTTATTTTAACACCTGATGGTAGTATGAATGATCCAAAAAGAAATTATAAATTGTTAGAACCAGCTCTTATTAAGACTGTAGAAGAAAATAAAAATACGTATAATCAATCTTCAAAGACAACTATTCCATACAGCGGACTTTATCCAATAATTAAAGATGATTATTATCTTAACAGAAGTAAAAACGAAAATCAAAAATTACAACCATATACAACTTACGGCGTAGACAGTTTATATCGGGTTATAAATCCAGTAAAAGGAGATTTACCAGAACCTCAATGGATTCAGACTAACGAACTTGATTAATTAATATAAAAAAATATTATATTAAATATAATGGAAAACGAGTCAATACAAGAAAATTATGTTGTAACTGTAATTATGACGCGTACTTCAATAAATATTAATCCTAGTATTGATGGAAATGTTATAAATGAAATGTCATCTGCAATTTTAAATCATTTAGAAAATATAAACCAGATGGATTTAGATTTTATTAATTTTATATCAAGGGAACTTGAAGAAAAGGATTTAATGACAGATGAAAATTTTGAAAAATTAAATAATCATACTGAATTAAATAATTGCCCTATTTGTTTTGTTGATAACACAGATAATATTATTTTAGATTGTAATCATGTGTTTTGTAAAAAATGTATAAAAGAATGGCTTACTAAAAATAAAAATAATTGTCCTATTTGTAGAAAATAATTTTAAAAAAAAATATTCATTAATATTAAAATTATGCAAACAACAGTCTTAATTTTAATATCAATTTCGTTAATAGCTTTATATATTAGTTTTAATGATACAGAAACATTAACTATGGGAGGGGAATCACATAATGACAGAGACTCGTTTTTAAATGAATATGTTAAAAAAAGATTTGAAGCAAAGGAAAAAGAAGTAAATGAACTAGATGGTAAAAAACTTTTAGAAAATGACGGTAAATTAGAAGTTGTAAACGAAAGACCTTTAAAAGATGTTTTAAGAGTTAAAACTGATAATAATAATATTTATGGTATTAAAAAACATAAAGCAATTACCGAAGAAAATACCAAAAGTAATGCATTAAATTATAATTTTTTATCAGGCATGTATTTAAATTCTAATCCGTTTGATGGCGGAACTGAAGTTGCAGTTGGACCAGAAATAGAAACAGATGTAGTACCTGCTTATAAATACGGTATAAAAAAGAAAAATCTAGAATTTAATATGTTTAAAGACAGAGGTCTTTCAGATGGTACTATTTCTCACGAGGATGTTAAATCCTTTGATGGTAAACAAACTTTTAAATATATGACATTAGCTAAAGAACAATTAAGAAATGCTCAAGAAAATAGTTACAAAAATAATATAGATGTTTTTGATGGTCAAAATGATATAATTGCATACAATTATAATACAAAAATAAATCCAAATAATACTCCTGATATGCTTAACTATAGAGATTCTATTGAGTTAAACAACAACGACATCACTAGACGTAAAGAATCAATAAACGATCCAAAAATAGAAGAATCTGTATTAAGTTTAAAATCTATGGTAAACAGAAGAGTATTAAAAGATTTTAGTTAAACATTTTAAAAAAAAATATTTATAATTATTAATAAATGACAAGTAGTAGTTTAAAAGATGGAGCTTATATACCCACGTTATCAGTAGGGTGGGATGATCGTTCTAGAATGTCTAATGCAGCAAGTATGAATAATATTGGTAACATGATTATTGCAAATATACATACTGTTCCCGGTGAACAAAAAAAACACAGTCACGATATTGTAATGGAAAACTTAATAGATAGTCAACTTAAAAATAGTGATAAACTGGTAAAAAAACTTAGTACTGGAAATTATAAATATTTTGATACTTTATCAGATTACAAAAACGAAATTTTTATAGATACAAATGAAAAAAATATGTTTATAAAACCAGACTTACTTAATAATACATTACCTACAGTTGATTTAGATAGTAAAAATTACGTTAAAAATAACGATCTTAACAATGAAACACTTGGAGATTTTGAAGTACCTCTTATAGCACCTATCAAAAATTTAGAAGGAAATCCTTACAATAAATTTAAGTCTACTGTAGATGGTTACAAGGATATGGATAGAGGATTTTTATTAAATACTCATCGTGAAATAGTAACCTCAAATGGTTCAGTTGGTCATAGTTTTAAAATACACCCAAGAAATTCTAAAACCGCCCGGGTTTATGGTTAATTGTAAATATTATATCTTCATAATATGTTTTTAACGTATTTTCAAAAACATTTCTTAATTTAATTAAATTGTTATTTTTATCAAAAATAGAATTTTGAATTGTTTCTATAGAAACCCATCTTATATCATTTATTTCTAGAAATTTTTTATCTACATCTATCTTTGAAATAAATTTTTTTGTAGATATGAATTTTTCTCTATAATTTACATTAAAAGGAATTTTAACTATATATAATGTATAATTTTTACCAGTAAGTGTTTTACTATCTAAACGTTTTGTATCTTTATTTCTAACTAGTTTTTTTAAATAATCAATATCTCCTACGCATCCCAATGTTTCTTCCCAAGCTTCTCGTGTTGCTGTATTTTCTGTATCTTGTTTATCTGAAATTTCACAGCCTCCACCAAACCCCTCCCATTTATTTTCAAGATTTCTTCCTAATAGAAAATAAGGTGTACCATCCATAGATCTAGAATAAAACAAAATACCAGAAGCATATAATATATTAGAATTTATCATTATTAGTTAAATTAATTTAAGCAGTTTTTAAATTAATTTAAATAATGGATAATATAATACTCAAAAACAATATAAAAGGTCCGATAGAAAATTTATTTTCACGTTCGCTTAATAATAAAAAAAATAAAGATATTAATTATAAAATGACTGCTAATTTACCAAATATTAAAGTTTTAACTGAAAAAAGTTCATTACCAACTGTTAAAGTACAAAATCCAACTAGTATAAAAGGAATAGAAATAGTAAATGATAACGATTCTGTAAGTTCAGGAGATACAGTAGAAGCAACTAATGTAACAAAAGAAAAAGATAAAGATAAGACTAAGTCTAAAATTAAAAAAAACAAATCTAATTTTTTACCAGAAGAATACGGTGGGTTTTATGACAGTTCTAAACTTAAAAAACCAAGTCGCGATGAACGTTCAGAAAGTAGCGCTTCAGAATCTTCAGGATCAAATGATTCATACGATTCAGATGAATATAGTGATAACAGTTCTGAATCTTCTGACGATAAAATTAGTAAAACAAAACAAAAACAAGAAATATTATTAAAACTATTGAACCTTGAAAAAAAAGGCGTCGAACTATCTAAGAAATATTCAATGGATTCTAAATTATCTGATCTTAAATTCGAACTAGAAATGCATAAAAACAATGCAGAAATAGATGTAAGTGTAAAATTTCAACAAAAATTATTAGTAGCAGCAGTAACAGGTATAGAGTTTGCTAATAAGAAATTTGACCCTATTGATGCAAAATTAGATGGATGGTCAGAGTCTGTAATGGATAATTTAGACGATTATGAATCTATCTTTATAAGATTGCACGAAAAATATAAAGATCGCGCCGATTTACCCCCTGAATTACAACTATTAGTAACATTAGCTGGCAGTGCATTTATGTTTCATGTTACAAAGACATTATTTTCTTCTGCTATGCCAAAGGGATTAGATAATATGCAATCTTCTGAGATAATGAAAAATATATCCAAAGCCATGCAACAACAGGATAATAGTTCTAAAACTAATACAACATCAAATATAACAGGACCTTCATTAAATTTAAGTAGTGTTTTAAACGGAGGAAATCGTCCACAGAAAAAGGTTGATTTTGAGGATGATGATAGTTCAACAGGAACAATAGAAACTTCAAAAGAAATTACTATTGATCAAAAAGGAAAAAAGGCAATTAATTTGTAAAAAAAAAATATTTGCATTTTTCTAAATGGGGGTTAATCCATATGATAAAAAAAATAATTTTCAAAAACCAGAAAATTATGATAAAATTGATAATGTATCATCAAATAAACAATATCTTGTTCCAACTTCATATGATATAGGTTCAAGATTTAATTACGGTTTAAGAGGGCCTCTAGTAAAAGATTTATTCATGAAAGATTTTAACAGTTTAACACAAGATGAAAAATTAGAAGCAATATATGATATGTTAATAGAAAATAGAAAGATATTAGATAATTATATATTGCTAGCTGTTTTATTTTTAATACTTCTATATCTTAAAATTAAGTAATTGCGACAATTTTAGAATTTATATTAGATAAAATATATCTGTCATTTTTATACAAACATTTTCTATATTCTTCTATGGTCATGTCTCCGCCATATTCTTTCAATTTTAAAATATGAGGAGAAGAAGTTATTCTAAAATCTGTGCCAAATAATTTTCTATAAAACTGACCCACTAAATGGGGTTTATTTATTTTTAAAGGATTATCAAAAGCATATGATTTAACACAGTTAGGTGAGCAAAAATTTCCAAATATTTTATATCGATCCAATTTTTGATCATAGTCTATCGGTAAATAAAATTGTTTCCCGTCAAAATGGTGATGACAATTAAAACATCTTATATTAGATTCTTGTTTTGAATTTGTAGTATAAAGATTTAAATTTTTTATTTTCTTAGTTTTAAAATTGTCTTTTATAATAGGTAATTCTTCATCACTAGATACTTCTAATAAACATTCTGTATTATTATTTTTTTCTTCTTCAAAAACAAGTTCTTTAGTATTTTCTACTTCATGTAGTTTAATATTTAAGTTTCCAAACTTAAGACTATTAGTTACATAATCTTTCCCAATAACAAATTCTTCTTTTTGTTGCATATTAAAGTTAATATTATCATTGACTATATTAGATGTAGTCATTTCTGTAATTTCCCATTTTTTTTTCCTACCACGTTTTTTAGGTACATTATCTTCTTTTTTAATTGTAACTTCTTCTTCAGTTTTAGATTTAGGTTTACGCCCTCTTTTTTTAACTATCTGTTCTTCCATTTATTAAAATAATTTAAAGCTTCTTTATATTTTTTTAATAAAATGTTTTATTTGTTATTATTCTCTGGTTTATTTACTGGATTTTTTATATATAAAAAGATAAAATATATATTTTACCCAACTTTAACATTTGAAGATTCTGATACTGACGAAGATGATGAATATAATTTACTTAATTTTGATGTTATTTACAAAAACGAAGAAAAAGAAAGTTTTGTAGATATTGAAGATTTAAATGAAGAATTTCTAGATAAGTTAAATATTAAAAATAAAATTGATTATGTTATAATTAATTATATGTATAATGGAAAATTTATGAAATATATAACATATGAATTTAAAGTAGATTTCCCAATTTACGATCTTAATATAAACATGAAAGATTATGAATATCCAAAATCTTTTATTTTAAATAATTATGATTTAACGGGATATATAAAACCTTTTCTAGGCCCAAAGTACAATTTTTACGCAGATAAAACAAGAATTATTAAGTTAAAAGATATTTTAAAAGAATATCCAGATTTAGATAAATTAAATTTAGAAGAAGGGATATTAGATATTTATACTAGCAAAGATAGAAAAGTAACAATAGAACTGCCATGGCCTGTAAACTGGAAACCTAAGAAAAAAATTTTAGATAATAAAAGTGAAGACTTAGATTATAATAGACTTATTAAACAAGAGTTCGTTTTTATAGATTAAATTAAATTAAATTAAATTAAATTCATTTACTAAAAATAATTATTTTATATACAGATTTTAGTTTACTTTTATTTTTATATATTGCATAAGTTTTAAAATTCCAAAACAATTTTTGAATAGACTTAAAATTAAAATTATTTGGAATTTTCAAACATACTATATATGTATAATTATATAAACTATCTATTATATCTAATATATTAACGTTATCAATGTATAAATCTATGTTATTTTTGTATTTATAATCCGATCCTCCCCAAGGTGGATCTATAAATATAACATCTTGTTTTAAAATATTTTTAAATATATTAAAATTTCCTATATAAATTGTTTTATTATTAAAGTCTTTAAGGTTATTTTTAATTATAACATTTAAATCATATTCTTTTTCAATAACATTGACATATTTAAAATCTCTACAAAACATAAAAGAATTTCCTCCTATTCCTCCTGTAAAATCTGAAATTATAGATGATTTTGGAACATATTTTAATATAATATCATTTATTTGAGTACCTTGATATAATGTTGTATAAATATTTATAAAATTAGTTGGAATATATATATTCATTTATTAATTTTATAAATAATAACTTTAAATATTATAATTAAAATAGAGTTAAATTCTCAAGTGATTTTTCCAAATTTAAATCTAAATTTGACAAAGATTCGTTATCTTCTTCAATATCTCTTATTAAATAAACTTTTTCCTGATTATTTTCTTTTACTTTAAATAAAATTATTTCCCATCTACAAAAAAAACTTGTTTTGGTGTAAACTACACCTAATAATCTAATTAAAACAGTTCCTTGAATGCATTCATCGGATAATTCGTCTAATGTTAAGTTTTTAGTTTTATTATAAAAAACCGTATCATCTGTATAAAAAACATGAAGTTGATTATCTTCTAATGCATTTTTATATATATTTTTTAAATCATTTAACTCTATTGTCTTATTAAACCAATTATTACTATTTTTGTGAGTTATATTTAATATTTTATCAGTAACTTCATTAAAAACTTCAAATTCTTTAATTTCAAGTTTAGCTTTTTTATTTTCTATATCAAGTGTACATTTTGTTTTAAATTGTAATGTTATTTCTAAACCATCTTTGTTAACAGCTTTCGAAAAATAAACATCATTTTTTACTTTACTAATATTGTAAAGTTTTAATTCGTCCATTCTATATGATTAATTAATATTTTAATAGATAATATCAAACGAAATTATAAAATAAGACATTGTATTAAAAATAATTTTTCATCTTCATATTTAAATAATAGTTTACAGTGTAGTGTAACATCTGTTTTATTAAATTCTATCTCTTTAAAATTTTTATCAAAAAATTTAGTTTTATTTGATATATAAAATACACCGTTATTGAATTCGTCAAATATTTTTTCGGATTTTGATAGTCTTTTAATATGTGTTATAATATCCATTGTTCTATTATGATTATTATCAGAAGTATCAGGTACAATTAAAATTTTTTCTTTATTAGAGAAAGAACATTTTAATACAGGAGATTTAATAATAATATTATTAAAATCTAAATTCAATAAATTTATATCTTTGTAAGATGTCATTTCATTATACTACTATATATAAATATTAAAAATAATAATATATAACGGAATTTTATTATGTATACATATAAAACGGAGGAGAATCTTGTTTATCTTTCTTATTATTTACAAAAATTGTTAATGCTTCTTTAAAATCTTCCAAAGATATATTGTATAAATTATCTTTCCCAAAATTGTTCCTAACATTAATAATTATACATTTATCTAATAAAGTAGAAATATCACCTCCATTACCATCAAACAACGCAACATGTTTAGATATTAAATTATTAATATCTCCTTCTTCTAACACAGTTTCCCACTCTTTTTCATCCACTTGTTTTATGAAAATTTTAGCTAATTCATTAGAATTATATTTATCTAAACTAAAGGTCCAAGGAAAACGTCTTTTTAATCCGGGATTAGCTGAAAAAAAGGAATTATTAAGTTCTTTTTTATACCCTGCTATAATACATATTATCTTATTAAAATTTTCAGAAAGATATTCGTTAAGTGTATCTAAACATTCTTTCGAAAACATATCATCTTGACCACTTTGAGACCCCAAAGAGTATGCTTCATCTATTAACATCACGCCATTTTTACATCTATCTAAAGTTTCTAATGTTTTAATAGCCGTTCCTCCCAAATATTCTGAAATCAAATCTGCTCTTTTAACTATATTAAATTTATTTTTTTTAAATATTCCTAATTTAGAATAAATATTTGCCATTATTCTCGCAACTGTTGTTTTACCAGTTCCCGGCGGCCCTTCTAAAACAGTATGTAACATAATTTTATCATCTATCCCTTGAATAAAAAAGAGTATTTGATCTAAAACTTGTAATTTTAAAGTTTTCATTCCTATAAGATTATTTAATTCTTCTAATTCCGGTAAAAGATCAGGCAATAAATATATCTTAGTTGGTAAATTTTTACGCTTAGATCTTTTAGGTAATGGCATATATTTAAAATCTTCTATCATATCTATAAGAGATTGTAAATCAGTTATTTTATATTTATTAATATCGAAAAACTCTTCTTCTATTATATCTGACGAAGAATGTCCTAATGTTCGTTTCATGTATAATATTAATAGATATTAATATTTTAATTAATGGATGTTTCTAAATTAATTAATGAAATTAATGAAACTAATAATATAAATTTATTATCTATTACTCATAAATTTGAAAAAAAATTAAAAAAATGTTTTAAACTTTACAAAAATAATGAAGGGTTTGAGGACTATATGATGTCTGATATAGATTTTGTTATATTATATTTTATATGGAAAACTAATAAAGAACAGAACGAAATTAATAAATATTTAATAATAATGTACTCTTATTATAAACTAGAAGATTTTCACTATCCTCTTTGTATATTTAAAGAAGCCTTTGATATATTTGAATTAATTATAAACACAGATATAATATATATAATTAATAAATTTTTAATTACTTAAAAAAAAATATTTATATCTTATTAAAATGACAACAATTGATTTTGATTGTAACGGTTATCTTAGACCTTTAAAAAGAAACGATGGTAATAAACATATAAAAGAATTTTCTGATGTCTGTAGTAATAAACCCAAAATAGTTAAAACTACTTCGTATAACTCAGAAAAAACAGTTTCTAAATTATATACTGAATTATGTAATATATTTTCATCAGATAATCTTGTAAAAGTATATAATAATTTAAAAGATGCCGGTTGTAATACTATAACCGATCTTCTTATGTTAGCTAAACATGGAAATAGTTTACAAAGAGTAGTAGGAGAATTACCTGCTATTAAAATTAAAAAATATTTTGAATTGTGCAAAGATGATAAAACTTTATATGACACCTGTACAAAAAATCCAAGTAAAGAAGAACCAATAGTAAATTATTTACAGAGAAAGATAAGTCTACTTGAAATGGAAATGAAATCAAGGACTTTTAATGACATGTTTTATAATTCGGGAGGGCATTCATCGTCTAGTTCTTCAAGTTCTTCTTCAGGCTCTTCTGGAGTAAAAACAAATCAATCAACAAATTCAAGTTCAACAGAAAATAGCTCTTCTTCAGAAGAAGGAGGAACATCTCATGTTCATAATCACGGAGGTAAACCAAATCAGGGTATAAATTATCAAGAAATCATGAACATTCTTAGCTTGAGAGCGCTTCTTCAAGACAATTCTAAAAATGACTGTAAAGGAGACCTTCAAACTCAAACTAACAAACTTATACAGGATTGTAAAGGAGATCTTCAAACTCAAGCTACAAAACTTTTAGAAGATCTTCATGTTCTTAATTCAGCCGCAAATACAGCAAAAAATATAATAAAAGAACCTCTTGTTGACGATACAGGTGAAAAAGTAGAAAAATGCGAACATAATGTCGATGTACCATATGATGATGGATCATCTGATACTGATGGATCATCTGATACTGATGTACCATCTGATACTGAACCAGGACCAGAAGAATTCGAAGCTAGAATATCTGATTTATCAGAAAAAATTGATACATTAGAAGACGAAAAACAAAAATTGCAAGATGAACTTGCTAATTCTATCTCTCAAGGCGAAAGCAACGGGAGCGAATTTGAAAAAAGAATATCTGATTTATTAGAAAAAAATAGAACATTAAAAGACGAAAAGAAAGATTTGCAAGTAACGTGCGAACAAGAAAACAATGAAAGAAAAGAAGAAATAACTGAATTAATAAACGAAGTATTAGCATTAAAAGACGAAAATCAAAAATTGCAAGTTGAACTTGATAATTTTAAAAACTCTGACAATAGTTCCGATGATGGATCGTCTGATACTGATGTACTATCTGATGTACCATCTGATACTGAACCAGGACCAGAAGAATTTGAAAAAAGAATAGCTGATTTATTAGAAAAAATTGATACATTAAAAGACGAAAAACAAAAATTGCAAAATGAACTTGATAATTGTAAAAACCCTGACGTCAGCCAGCCTGGGTTTACTACCAGCGGAGGACAGCCCGTCCTTATCGAGATCATATAGATAATCAAATATAAAATCTTTAATATATTAAATATTTAAAATACCTACTTATTTATAAATTAATATAAGCCCGCGCGGGGATTCGAACCCCGAACCTCAAGATTAGAAGTCTTATGCGCTATCCAATTGCGCCACGCGGGCTTATATTAATTAAATTTACAAACTATTATATATTTCTTTAAAATATTCTGGTATTTCAACAACATTTTTTAAATACGACGGACAATATTTATTAACATCATTTTGACAACTATATTTACACCCCAAGTGTAAATAATTAACATACATATTAGAATATACTAAACTTTTTTCTTCCCCAAGTTTATCTAGATTATCCGCATAATACAACGATAAAATATAATTATATTTTAGTCCAAGATATTTCTTGTTATTTTTTTTAGTTATATGTTTAATTAGGCTGTAGCCTTGCGAACCACGCGTCTCTTTGGAGGTGGCTTTACTTCCTTTGGGGCCTCCTCAACAAGAGCTACGTCGGGTACAACTTTCTGAGAATTTGTCATAGCAGACTGGCGTACTGGTGGCGGAGGTTCTACGACAGTCTTTGACTCCGTCTTATCCTTAGCAGATACCGGATAATGTGGCTTAAGATAACGCTGAATGTTAAAAAATGTAACCGGCTGATCAGGGCAGCGCAAAAGCTTCTTTAGAGACTCTGCATCTGGAGATCCCTCAAGCTTAATGTAGCGACGGTTCTCAGGATCCTGCAGCTCCTTATCCTTAATAAACTTATTAATAACAGTAGTTACTTCTTGACGGGAATGCTCCGTATTCTTTTCAAAACCTAGAAATTCACAAAGTTCATCAGAAATACAAACTGGCTTTTGGAGTGCAGAAACCTTCTTTGGAGCATCTGGATCAACCGTACGCGGAGTACGCTTACCCTTTTTACTCATTTCCTTCTGTAGAACCTTAAGACGAGCACTGAGTTGACGTCCTGCTTCAACGTGACTATTAAAATCCTTCAATAGTTCAGAAAACTTATCAGTTGTTGAAAGGACTTCCTTCTCAGTTGTCCCTCGACCTTCGTTATCGCGGAGTACTTCTACGCTAGCCATTTTTTAATAATTTATTATTAGTATTGTCTTTAAATAAGTTTATATCTTAATATAATTAAAAGAAATAAATTATTTATATTTAAAGTAATGGAAAAATTAATAGAAATTATTTTTAATGTATATGATTCTTATAAAAATAAAGAAAATACCATACTAAGTTATAATATTGGGAAATATTCTGATGAATTTAAATTTGACGATAAAGTGATTTCTAAAAACATATATGATACTATTAAAGAAAAATTAGAATCATGTAAATCTTGGGACGATATTTCTTATGAGACTGGAGATAAAATTATTAAACCAGAATATAATTATAAAAATTTAATAGTATCTTTTTTAAATTTACCATTTGACATTAAATTATCAGTAAATTCATTTACAGAAATTGAAGATTTAGATAATGTTATTATTGAACAAAATATAATAAGATATAAAAGAAAAAATCATACATTTGTTTTAATAGAAACTAAAGATAATTTTAAAAAATATAATTACAACGTACTATTAGAAGTAAATTTAGTTTCAACTAAAAATATTTCTTATATAGCAGAATCTTCTATTCTTAAAATACTGGATATTAATAAGATGATAGAAAAAAACGATTATAATACAATTATGATAGATAAAATAATAGAATAATTGTTAAAAAATAAACAATTTAAAAAAATATTAAAGATATAATTATAACTATGTACAAATCGTTTAATGAAAATAATACAGAAATTACTAGAGAAGACATTAATAGAATAACAGGTTTTAATCCTATTAATGTCTCTTTATATCAAGCTGCTTTTATACATAAAAGCGTATTAAGATTTGTAGATAATTTTTCATATGAAAGATTAGAATTTTTAGGAGATTCTATTTTAAATCTTATAATAGCTAAATTTATATTTAATAAATATTCGCATAAAGAAGAGGGATTTTTAACCAGAATAAGAACTAAACTTGTTAATGGAAAAACTTTAGCATATTTAGCAAATAAACTAAATCTTAATAAATTTATAATTCTAAGTAAAAATATAGAACACATTGGAGGTAGAAATAATGACAGAATATTAGAAGATGTTTTTGAAGCATTTTTATGTTCAATTTTTCAAGATCTAGGTTATGATTATGTAGAATTTTTTGTAATAAATTTAATTGATAAATATATTGATTTTGATGATTTAGAAAAAGATAATAATTATAAAGATATATTACTTAGATATTGTCAACAAAATTTTAATACAACGCCTACATATAGACTTATAGAAACTCAAAATAATAAACAAAATATTAAAAAATTTACAACAGTAGTAATTATCAAGGATACAGAATATGAATCTGGTGTTGGAAAAACTAAAAAAACAGCGGAACAAGACGCATCTAAAAATACGCTTTTAAAATTTGGAATAAAATTGGAATAAAATTGGAATAAATAATTAAAAATTTAATCAACTATCTAATGACCTGAATAGTCCCATGTTCCATAAGGCATAGAATTAGGAGGATGAGTAGTTGTACTTCCAAATCCGCCTTCTCCTCTAGAGGTATTTACACTTACGTTATCTATTTGATATTTAGGTAGTTTTCCATCAAATGCTACTATTTGAAAATAACAAGCTCCTTCTTGAAGAATAACATCTTTATCGCCAATATTATCTACTACAGCCATGACATATCCTCTATATTTTTTATCAATGATACCGATAGAATTAGACATTCTCACTGTAGTTTTAGAACCCAAAGAACTACGTGGTATCAACATATAACCATGTGATGGATTAGCTTTAAATTGCAAATTTACCTTAAATGAAGAAACCTTTGATGGTATAATAATAGTAGATTGCATAGGAATATCTAGTCCTACATCTTCGTTTTTTTTAGCACTTGCATATGTAGGATGATTTTTCCAGTTACTGTCGTTATCAGGATCGATTGCAATAAAAAGTGGAGACATATTAATATAATTATTACTGTTGTTCTTAAACTAATTTTTTTTTTGGAATATTTATTTAAAGTTTTGAATTATCATTTATTATATAATGAGTCTTAATTTAGTTAAAAAATTACCCAAAAGTTTAGCTGTTAATATTCCTAAAAATTACGGTATAGTTTCTCGCCTTAAAAAACCATCATCTGATATAGATGTTATTAACCTAGATGATAAAATTAAATACATTGGAAATTCTGGATTTGTTAAGCTAGTAGATTGTTTACCAAGAGTAATACCAGATAATTGTCATAAATTAATGTGTGACTATGCGGTTGTACAAGCTGCTCGTGTATCATTTAATGAAGGAATTAAAAAACACGAACAAGATGTAAAACTAATAGATTTTTTAATTAAACACAAACATACAAGTCCATTTGAAATGGTTAAATTTAAATTTCATATCAAGGCTCCAATATTTGTACAAAGACAATGGATACGACACAGAACTGCCAATGTAAATGAAGTATCTGGAAGATACTCTGTTTTAAATGAAGAATTTTATTTTCCAGATAAAATTTACGATCAGGGTAAAATTAATAAACAAATGTCAGGTAATGAAATTATTGATGATCATACAAATAATTTGTATAAAGAATACATTAGTAATTGTTATAAACAGTATAATACTTATAAAATGTTAATTGATAGAGGTGTTTCTAAAGAAATGGCAAGAATAGCTTTACCTTTGAATATGTATACAGAATTTTACTGGTGTATAGATCTTCACAATCTACTAAATTTTATTCGTCTAAGATCTGCTGAAAATGCACAAAGAGAAATAAAAGAATATTCTGACACAATGAAATATCTAATAAGTGATTTATGTCCTCATACAGTAAATTCGTTTGAAAAATATAACAATTAATTAAATTAAAATGTATTTAAAAAATATATTTTTTTAAATTTAAATGGCTATTTTTAATGAAAATAATTTTTATAATAAATATTTTAATATAAACAGTATAAATTTATATTTTATAAATTTAGATAGTTCAAAAGATCGCTTAGAATTTATGGAAAATAGTATTAATTCAACGAATGAACTCTTAAAAAATAAGAATTTTAAAATAGTACCAAATAGAGTAGCTGCAGCAGACTTTGGAAGATTTATAAATCAAAAAATATTGGCTTGTACTTTTTCGCATGTAAAAGCTATAGAACAAGCATATAAAAATAATGATAATATAGCTATAATATGCGAAGACGACGTAGATATATCATTTTTAGATGAAAATTATTATTACTTCATTGATTCTTTAAAATATTTAACAGAAGATTGTGAAATAATTCAAGGTTATACTATTAATAATCATTTTTATTATAAAAACATACTAAACATATGTAGATGGAATATAAATTTTCAAGGGACACAATTTTATATAATTACTAGAAATGGAATGAAAAAAATTATCAAAAAATTTTTTATAAATAACAAATTTACATTCCCAATTAGATGTAAACTCGATGCAGATTTTATAATCTATAATACGTGTAATACTTTTACTTCAAGTATACCTCTTTGTATAGAAAACGCATTAGTTTTTAATAGCATAATTGAACCACGTCGACATAACATAATGAATAAACGTGCATATAATGTTTGTAAAAATAGAATTGATTATCTTTCAAAACATTATTATAACTACAATAAAGATAATTTAAATTTATTAGAAGAAAATACATTAAAAGGAGATTACCTTGTATTTACAAGTCTAGGGGATAATTCAAAAGATGTATATTTACAATGGGCAGAATTTATAACAAAAAGTAGTTTAAATATAGACTTAGTTATTTATTATTATGGTAATAATGATGATTATTTTGAAATTGTTAAGGAAAATTGTTCTCTAGCTGTTAAGTCTAAAGGTTTAAAATTTGATAATTTTTATAAATTTTTTTGGACTTATAAAGAAAATTTAGACTTACGTAATTATAAAAGCGCAGCAATATTTGATGATGATTTAATTTTAATAACAAAAAATCAGATTAACCCTTTTGATATTTTATTTAATGACGAAGAAACAAAAAATTTATACATGTGGGGACCGTCGTCTTATCCACATAAAACTTGTTTTAATCAACCTTCAAATCACGAAATAACACATACTATTTTTTCTGGATATTATCACTATACTAATTTAATTGAAAATAACAGTGTTATTTTTAATTTTAATTGTTTAAAATATATAATGTTAAATTATAGATTAAAAGAAATACCTGCATGGGGCTCTGATATATTCTTTTTAAACTTATTAGGTCGTGACTTAAAAGACAAATATTTAGTATATGACAAAGTATCTTATATTAATCTAAGTTTAGAATGTAAAAATGTTAATAAACGAGAAATTCATTTAGATTATAATACCAATGATAATGAACGGCAAGAAATATTACAATGGAAGCAATTTGCAGATAAATATGGATTAAATTCCCGATTACCAAAATTAGAAACTTACGCTACTAAATATGATGAATCAATAGTTATTTTTTTATCTAAATATACAGAACAAAAGTAATCTAAACTCATTTTAAGAAAATTTAAACTAATTTAAAAATAATATTTTATTATAAATCATAAAATGTTAAACGTTAGTGATCAGGAAATACAATTTTTCAAAAATGATGTAAATAATTATAACGAAATTGAATTAGAGATTAAAGAAATTAAAAAAAAACTACTACCATTACAAGAAAAATTAAAAGAACTCAATAAACGTAAGGAAGAGAAACAAAAAGAAGTTCTTTATTTTATGCAAAATAACGAACTCGATGTTTGTAATACAGATGATGCTAGTTATGAAGTAAAAACAACTAAAAATACAAAACAAGTTTCAAAAGCAGATGCATATGAAAGACTTTTGAAGTTTTTTGAAAATGAAAAATATATTGAAATTAAAGAATTAAATGCTGAGGAAAAAGCAAGATATTTACATAATTATATTTATTCAGAAGGAAGAGAAGTAACAAATAAAGTAAGTCTAAAATCTAAATAGATTTATTCGCTATCTGATTCAGATGTATAATACATACAGTCTTTATCTGGTTTATAAATTTTAATACATAATTTAAGATATTTTTTTAATTTAAAATTAGTAATATTTTCGTTTTTAATTTTTAAAACAGCTATGTTACCTTTAAACTTATCTGTTGTAAAAAATAATTTGGTTATATTTAATTCATTTTCATTTTCATTATATAAAACTATATAATTATTATATGTTTTATACATTTTATAATCTATAAATTCTCTTATATTAAACCTAGTACTTAGGGTCTCTTTTTCATATAAAGAACCGTCTGTTTTAAAAACAAGATATGTTTTCATTAATATTAATATATATAATATATTTTAAAAATTAACGGTAAATTTATCTATTATTTGGTTCTACGTATTTAAAATCTAAAAACAAAAATATGTCTTTTTCACTTTCTGGTATATCTTTACCTATCTTAGAATTATATTCTTCTGACGTTACTTCTTCACTGTTTAACTTAGTCAAATTTCTTTCATTTAAAGAATAACCCTTTTTATTTGCATGAGCTCTCATAAGAACATTAAACTCTTTTGATCCAGTTGTAAATAACAGTGAAAATGGAAAAACACTTTTTGGATAATAAAATATATCTAAATGTCTAAATAAATCATCTATTTTCGCAACTGCCATTATTTTAGTAGCACCTTTTGATATTAAATTTTTAGTATTTATAATTTTATTTTTTAATAGATTATTATAATATTTATCTAGAATAATATCTCCATGTATATCTGTAGATATAAGTACATCTATATCCCCTGAATCTTGTTTTCCTCTTCTATATGAACCGGATAATTCAAAATTATAATTATTTATAGATAATTCTCTAACAGTTTCTTTGAATATATCCTCCATTATTTCTTTCCATGTATTCATTTCTTCTCTAGGTATTCTCTTATTAAGATCTTCGTGATGAACCAATCCAATTAATTGTTTATCATTTAGAACTTTTTTATTCAATTTGTAAACTTCTCTTAAGTCATCTATTGTAATTATATTATGTTCTTTATATAATTTACTTGCATTTGCAGGTCCTATACCTGCTATTTTAGTTAAATTTTCTATTGCCAATAGTTCATTATTATTACTTATTCCATCTACCTCTCCATTTTTTAATATAGTATCTATTTTTTGAATTATAGAACTTTTCCATGTTCCATTTTTTGCCTTAAATTCTTCTTCGTCTTTCAAAGACATACCTCCTTTCCTTAATTCATTGATATAATCTTCAGTAGTATGTAATTCTAATTTATCATCTAATATAGACAATGCTTGTCTATAAAATTTTACTTTAAATTGCCAGTTTTGTGATTTTTCTGTTATAATTTTATTCATCAACTTTTCCAATATACTTTTAACTTCTTTTACTGATACATTTGCAATCTTTTTAATATCGTCGCGTATTCCTCTATAAACAGGATGTCTTGGAACACCATCTTCAGTCATTTCCATATAACTAAAAGATACTATACTTCCTATAGGTATATATTCTGGAGAATCTTCATTGATATAATTTTCTCTTTGAGAATCTGTAAAACCTGTACCTATCTGTGTAAACACTCCAGAATTTTTTCCATTTACAAGAAGTTCACATTTGAGAGAACCTAATAATCCCTTTAATCTTCCATCTCCTTGAATGTATTCTCTTACTATACATTCTGCATCTTCTTTGATTTTATATTTTAACATGTATTTACTTCTTCTTAATTCATATGGAGATTTTGGTGCCCTTAACATTATTCCTTCTGCTCCTTCTTTCGTTAGTTTTTTATATAAATTTATAAGTTGTTCCATACTCTTAATTTTAATTTGTTCTGTGAATTGTAATGGAAATGTTTTTTTATTATTATAAATAAGTTTATCCCAACATTTTTTACGATCTGTTATTATAGTTTGTAGATTTTTCATTCTATCTTCAAAAATACCTGTATGATTTGGTATATCAAATATTTTAAATACTACAGGACTATCTGTTTTACCAGACCATATGTCATCTATTTCTGTTAGTGTATAACTTTTACCTGGTTTTAGAGTAGATAATCTACTTGTTTTTTGAAACATACCCCTCCCTATCCAAATTTCGCCATCGAGTGGTATACCAGGCGGCAATGTTAGCTTAAACCATTCTGGAACATAAGTATAAACCTTTGGTTTTCCTACTCCAGACCCTCTAGATATTATTTTTTCGCCATCCCATAAAGCTCTTATACCATCCCATTTTTCAGATGCCCACCAATTTAAAGGTGGTTTTTCAATTCCTAGACTCAGTGAAAGTTTATCGTTAATCTTAATAATCTCTCCTGTTTTAGAATCATATAAATTTTGTGCAGTCATTATTTTAAGATTGTCCACGTAAATTTTATCATCCGCTTCTGATAAAATTTGAAATTCAGGAAAAACTGCAGTATAATCTTCAAAACATTTAGAAACTTTTTCTTTATAAAGTCTAAATCTAGTAAAAGATTTAAATCCTGATTGAAGAGATAATTTATTAAGACAATTTTTCAATAATTCCTTTGCATCGTCTGACATTTAATAATTAATATAAAATATTTTTAAGTCTTTTATTTTTTCGTAAATTTTCTATACTATACTTAATTTACCGGGTATTTTAATGGTTTCTATCATTTTAAGGTTATTTTGTTTAATATATAATCTATATAAAATAACAGCTCCTATTATAATACAATCTAATAGAGATAAAAAAGAAGTATAAATAATATACATTTCATCACATGAATCTATAATTTTACAATTGTATATAAATAAAATAACTAATGATATAAAGCTTAAATTGAATATTATACAAAGTAAATATAATAAATACTTTATGTAAAAAAAACTAGTATAATATTGTTTAATTTTTTCTATGAAAATTATATTTTTGTATGGTTTTTTACAAACAGAACATAATTTAGTATCTTTTTTAGTAATATAAATTAATTGACATTCTTTATGGATATACATATCTTTACAATCGCAAGATGATAAATTATTACACGGTTCCATACATATGTAACATTCTTTAATGTCTAACATATCATTTAAAATATATTAAATATTTTCTTTTAATAATATGGAAACAATTTTGTTAATATAATATAAAATCATCACATTTACAAACATTAAAATAATTAAATAACATTTAAATGGTAAAAATATTTCATTTATATTTTCTTTAGTTTTCTGATCTAATATATTTATCATTATGTTGTAGATATATATTTTTAATCACTAAAATATCCGCCAATTTCTTCATTTTCTTCTTCAAAATCTGAGTAGTCACACTCCATATCAAAACCGTCTTCTTCGTCTGTATTTTCTTTATTTTCATATTCGTCTTCATCTTTGGAAAATTTATAATTATTAACATAACTATATTGTGAATACGATGCTTTTTTATTTTTTGGAGATTTAATAATAACTGTTTCTTTTGAAGGCATTAAGTTATCAGGTATGTCTATTAATTTTATTTTTTCATTTTTTTTATAAATAATAATATTATCTGGAGGACCTTTTAGCCTCTTTTCTAAATTATCCAATGTTTCGGTTTCAGTAAAAAAGAGTTTATAATTTAGTATTTTAAGATAATAATTTATTCTAGCTAAATAATTTTTTTCATTACATTTAGCTTCTCTGCATAATCTTACCATATTAATATATTTATATAATTCATCGATATTTGAAATATTTTTTGAATAAGTTTTTTTACTCTCTGTATTATTTTCAGGCATAATTATATTTTTTTTTTCATTAATAATCACTTTTTCAAAAAAATTACATGGTTTTTTTTTATCTATATTTAATTTATTACATTTACTAATTTGACATTTTACAAAGTTATCATTTTCTCTACAAAATAATGTATATGTAAAAGCAACTTCATTACAATTACAATATTTCATCGTTTATTTATATTTTAAATTATTTCTTATATTTATTAATTACTGTAATATTATGAGTAAAATTTATTTTAACAAAGAAGATAATTGTTATTATTTTAACTGTCCTCATTGTAATCTTATGTGTCAAGTACATAAAACCGATATTCGTTGTACTATATTTAGGCACGCAGTCTATAAAAAAAATTCTAGATTCGTAGATCCTCATGCTTCAAAAGAACAATGTGAAAAATGGATAATAAATGATTTAGTTTATGGTTGTGGTAAACCATTTATCTTTGATGGTAATACCGTTAAAATTTGTGGTTACATTTAACCCATCGGAAATTTTAAAAGTTAAATTATTAATTTGAATAAAGTTGAGGATACTTTTTTTTCATCCAAGATGGAATAGTGAATGATATTCTTCCTTCATGTGGATACTGTTTATAAATAGGTAATTCGGGCGGTGGACATCCTCCCCATACATTTATACAATATTGATAATAATTGTTTGGTATATAAACTTTAATATTTTCAAAAACCAGTTCTTTTAATGGGAATATCATATTACGTGATATTGTCTTTATTTCATAATCAGTGGATGTAGGTATGAGAACTTCGTCTTTTTCAATAAAAACAAAAATATCCAATTGTATCCCATTATGCCAATCCCGACCTTTATAATCGCCATATTGAGCATATAAATAACGTATTTTTCCAAGTTCTAATTTGTAATATTCGTCTGTAGATTTATCCTGAAACCAATAATCTTTGGACAACTTTTTTTGGATAATTTTTTGTAATTTTTTGTAATCGGTTTCTAACATACCGACATCAATATCTGCATCATGAGGTATCCAACCCTTATGTCGAACTGTTCCAATAAGTGTTCCACCAACACACCAATATTTTAGTCCATTAGTGCGACATATGTTATCAAATTCTTTGAGCATATTTGTCATTATTTGTTGACCCTTTTTTAATGTGATAGACTCTTCTATAGTTAATTTTCTAAATTTTCTTTTTTTAATATATAACACTGTATTTATAACTGAAATTAAAAATCCTGCAATTAAAGATATTAATCTAATTTTTAAAATAAATTCCATATATATTATATTATATTATATTATATTATATTATTTTGATGGCGCAACATACAACATTTAAAATGTCCGATGAGTTAAAATATTATAAAAATTTAAAGAAATGATTTATATAATATTATTATGAACCGCGTAGAACAACTTAAAAATATTCAAGATAAATGTAGAGAAGTTTTCGAAAAAAAAAATGCAGATTATGGTGATTCTTTTTCTAGTCACGGAACTATTGGTGTCATGGTTAGAATTTCAGACAAGCTCACACGTTTTACAAATGTTACAAAAAATAAACTAGAAATTAAAGTAGACGACGAAACTCTGCGTGATACTTTGATGGATCTTCATAATTATGCTGCAATGGCGATAATGTGTCTAGACGATATCAGTCCCGAAATCAACATGGTTTAATAATAAATTTCCGGAATCATCCATCATTAAACATCTATTTACCAAATTAGTTAAATTTTTAATATTATTTTCTATATTTTCTATTTTAGATTTAATAGTGTTAAGTTCTTGAGGATACATTCCTGGAGGTCCTGCTATTCCTTGAGGTCCTTCAGGTCCAGTTTTTCCTTCGGTTCCTTGAGGTCCTGGTATTCCTTGAGGTCCTTTTTCTCCTCGAGGTCCTTTTTCTCCTTGAGGTCCTGGTATTCCTTGAGGTCCTCTAACCCCTTGGCCTTGAGGTCCTTGAGGTCCTTGAGGTCCTCTATCCCCTTGTATTCCTTTAGGTCCTTGAATTCCTCGGTCTCCTTTCTCTCCTCGAAGTCCTTTTTCTCCTTGAGGCCCGCACTTCCACATACAACTTCCCGGTATTCCTTGAGGTCCTCTATCCCCTTGTATGCCTTTAGGCCCTTGAATCCCTTGACGCCCCTGAGGACCTTGAGGTCCTTGAGGTCCAGTTTTCCCTTCGATGCCGGGAAGACCCGGAGGTCCTTTTTGTGTTGTTTTATTTTCAATTTCTAGGAGACTTTGACCATTTTCAGTTTTGATTTTTAAATTTTGTATATAATATTCTAAAATTTTAATTTTAAAGCTTTGACTTGCAAAAATATCAGATTTAATTTTGTGTAAACTATAAAAATCCCAAGAAATATTATTATTTGGCTCATTACTTATAATATTTATATTATCTGGAATTAATGTTTTATTAGACCATATAATATTGTTATTATCAACCATATTAAATATATCATTAGTGTGCAAATGTGCTAGTACATTTATATTTTTAGTAATTATATTTAAAAATGATTCTAAATATTTAAATGGGAAAAGAACAAAATTATCTTCAATTGCTAAAGTTGGCACATCATTCAAGGCGTTTTGATTTATAGCTCTACGTTCGTTCAATTTCAAAAAACCTAAAATATTAAATTTATTATAATTTATATTTGTTTCAGTAATTTTTTTTTTAAATTTTAAATCAAACCTTGTTAATATAATAGCATCATATTCTATTTTTGAATTTAAACAAAGTTCTATAACTTTTTTAACTTTAATATTTCTATCAACAACTGATAGTATAACATTATTTCCATTTTCAAAAAAATAGTCTTTAGGTTTATATGTATCTAATAAATATTTTTTAGCATGGATAGACATATCATTAGTACACAAATATGTATCTATTTCGTTCTTTTCTTTTAAAGGTTCTATTATGAAAAAATTGTAATTATTAAAATTATATTCAGATGCATTGATATAACTATCATTGTAATTATAGTCTAATGATATACCATATAATAATAACGCTATTTTCATATCTAAATATAGTTATTATTAAATAATATTATAATTAAACATTAACGTATAAAATTATATCGATGATAATAAAATAATTACTTAAAAATATATTATTTAGATATTATTATAATAAATTAAATAATAATGTCTACGTCAGATAAATTAATTCAATGTATTATAAATTTAGGAGAAATTCATAATTTCACTATCGACATACCAGAAAATATAGATAATTTAAGAAATTTTCATAACTGGATTAAATCTAAATTAATTTTTAATGCACAAAAACAAACAAAGGGTATTAAATTGTTTGATATAGCAGTTGGTAAAGGAGGAGACATTATGAAATGGTATAAATCTGGTATTAAATATGTAACTGGAATAGATAGTGATTACCACTCTATATTTGAAAATAAAGAATTCGATGGAGCTATTAAAAGATATAAAAACATTAAAAAAAATATACCAAGACTACCTAAATATTATTTTTTGAATTTATCAGCAACTGATAGTAATACTTTAAATCTTGTTAACGAACGAGATAGGAATACATATTATGATATAGTTTCTTGTCAATTTGCTTTTCATTATTTTGTAAAAGATATAGATATTGTATTAAACTTAATATCTAATAAATTGAGAAAAGGAGGATATTTTATAGGTACTGCATCTGACGGAGACATTATAAATAAAAATTTGATTAAAGGTGATATAAATTTACCTATATTAAATATTATTAAAGAAACTAAAGATTCTTATATATATTTTTTAAATACAAATCAATCTCAAAGACAAACTTATTTCGAACAAATGGGCGCACTCTCAGAATACTATTTATACAAACAAAATTTTATTAATAAGTGTGAGGAATATAACTTAAAACTTTTAGAAATTAAAAATTTTTCAGAATGGTATAATATATATGAAAATAAAAATTTGTCCTCCCAAGAGAAGATAGTTAGTTTTATGAATTTTAGTTTTATGTTTGTAAAGATCTAGTTAGTTTTTTCTCTTTTCTTTTGATATGTGCTTTATAGTTGTACAATTCTCTCCAATCATCGCCTATTCCTGGACATGTCGAGCTTTTATATGTATTAGATATGGCTAAGAATCTTGTGTTTATATATTCTTTAAAACGGTTTAATTCTGTTAGAATTTTATAAATCTGACCTGTGTTTATCTCCGCTTTGCGTTTTCCTAGTAACACAAACATCTCTATTTTCGATCTTAATACTAAATTTATATGTGCATAAACATTACTTATTTCTTTACTTTTTTCATGTTGTTTATTAATCTTGGATATATTTCTTTTCCATTCAATGTCATTGATTTCTTTTAATAGATACTTTACTCTAAAATTTCTCAATGTGATTTCTTTTGTTTCATCCCGAGGTTCAGTGTGATATCTCATATGTAAAAAACATCTGTATATAGCCATTATATAATTTTTATATTTATCTGTAATTGGGAAATTATTGACGATATTATTAAAAGCTGTAACATTAAATATTATATCGCAATCTCCTCCATTAATAACATCTTGAGGGTTTCGTTGAATTTGTTGACCTGTTTCGCGAAGCCACCTAAAATATTCAGGGTTATGATTATAACCTGTAAGTTGATTACCTGTTTTCCAAGAAAACTGAATATGACATGTTACACACCACATTTGATCACAACCGTCTATTTTTGATATTCTTTCACCACAGCCAGGACAAGGTTTAGAATCTTTCTTTATTGCTTTAACAGTTTCTTTAAGTTCTTCGTTACAGACATGATCTTCAGTAAGTTCTTCATAACAATCTTTGCAATATTTTTTATCACATAGAGAGCACTTAAAAGTTGTGTTTAAAAATCCTTTACAATCATTGTTTGGACATTTAATAGTAAAGTTATTTTTAGTTTCTTCGACTGATACATGTCCTTCATTAATTCTGTAAATTTGTAGATGAAAAGCTCTAATAGTTTCTTTTAATTCATGTTCTTTTTTCTTTAATTTATTAAGCTCTGTATTAACATCTGCAATATTTTTATATATGTCGTTAATTTTTTTTTGTTTAATGGCTAAATGTTGCGTAGAAGGTAAAAGACTAACCTGTTCTTCATAAAATAAATTTTCAGTATAGTCTTTAAGTTCTGAATCTACAAACTTTTTAGTAAGATATTGATTCATGAATTCTCTGTCCCATCCAGTTTTACAGAATAAACACGAAGGTTCTTTAGTAGAAGTAATGATGTATGTTTTTGCACATGTTCTACAAGCAAATTGTTCATCGTTGCATCCTTTACATTCCACTTTAAGATGATTGCTTTTATTGAATTTTTCACAACAAATAGAACATTCAGTCATAGTTAATTATTAATATAATCTCTAAATTTTTTAAGTTGTTTATTTTTTCGTAATAATCATATGGAGACGGCGGGGCTCGAACCCGCGACATTTGGCTCATAAGACCAACGCTCTAACCAACTGAGCTACGCCTCCATATGATTATTAAATACTCTTGTATTT